>Ga0209517_10000080_pt1 | contig 156796 bp, 134 predicted proteins | sample PeaSoiMetSII2010_FD_187695 | JGI IMG/M metagenome (GOLD analysis project Ga0209517, IMG submission 187695) | Peat soil microbial communities from Weissenstadt, Germany - SII-2010 (SPAdes) (version 2) | ecosystem: Environmental > Terrestrial > Soil > Wetlands > Peat | place: Germany...
CTGGCGGCGCGGTGCCCGCGATTCTCCATCCGAACGAGTATGTGCTGCAGGCATCGGCGACGCAGCGTATCGGGCCGCGCAACCTCGACCGGGTCAATGCAGGTGGCTCCTTGGGCGGCGACACTCATGTTCACATCACCGCGATGGACGTGAAGAGTTTTCGCGATTGGCTGCGCAGCGGCGGCACGCGCGAGATCGCGCGCGAACTGGCACGCGGCGCAAGTGAGGGCGGCTTTTGAGCGAGGAAAATTTTTAGAGCCGACACAGGCCAATCGAAATCGTCGGTCCTGCAGCGGGGTGAAAGCATTCTGGGAGTTTGGGAGGATTTCTCATGGGCATTCCGTCCAGGATGGAAGACAGGCTTCTGGTCCTGTCGAAGCTGAAGCAGACGAACTACGCAACGATCCTCACGGACCTCCAACTGCAGGGCGGAAAACGCATCGCCGTCGAAGGCGCCGTCTTCGGCCAGCCGGGCATCAAGCGCTGGACCTCGCAACCGCTCGCCATGGTCGGCCATGACTACGCCACGCAAACGCAGGAAGTGGAGCGCGACCTGACGGAATCGATCACCGTTCCGATGGACACCTGGCTCGCTGCGTGGACGGCGGTTTTTGGCATGGGCAGCGTGGCGTCCGTGATGCTGGGCGCGGGACCGGCCTATGCGCACACCATCAAGCCGATGGACCCGAACGCCGGAAAGGACCTCCCGGTCACGACGATTTACACCGAGGCGGCGAACGTCGGCGGATTGCAGCGGCGCTTGCAGTCCTGCTGCGTGAAAGATTTCAGTTTCGAGTTCCCCGCGAGCGCGCCGGGGAAAATTACCGCGAACTTCATCGGGTCCGGCCAGATCACCACGGGCGTCCTGGCCACGCCTCCCTCGCTGCTGCCATACAACGTGCTGATGTCCAACGACATGCTTTTCAAGTACGGCACGCAGACCACGCCGCCGGACATCTCCAGCCAGATCGTCCTGGGCAGCGTGAAACTGACCTTCAGTTGGAACATGGACGACAAGAATTCCCGTGCTCCTGGGGGCGGCTTGTACCGTTCGCGGGCGTGGCTCGATACTCCGGCCATTACGCTGACCTTCCAACGCTGGGTGGACGACGCGGTTTCCACGCCGAACGACGATTGGCTGGCGGACACCATCCAGGAGGTGAACATCACCGTGCAAGGCGCATTGATCGCCAGCACCTACTACCACAGCCTGAACATTCGCGGACTGGCGGTGATCCCGACGGTGGTGAAGCTGGGCCAGGTGGGCAACAAGTCCGTCTACGAATACACGATCAACGCGGACCACTGGCTGAAGCAGGGCACGAATGACGTGCTCGTCATCACCGTGCAGAACGTTGAGACGAGCTATCTGGCTTAGTTGGAGCAGCGGCTCTGCCTCTGAGAAGGTCGGGCCGCTGGCTGGCCGTGGGTTTCGTGCCCCGGATACCAGACGGGGCGCGGGGCGCGTTGGGATCGTCTCTCTTTCCTTTTAAGGCTTGCGGGCGGAGATGATCTCAGCGCGGTCTGGACGGCCGTTCGCGGCTGGCTGGAGGCGAGCAACCGCCTCCAGAATCCCCCTTTTTTGCCCTCACTAGGCGAACACAGGGCGAACGTTTTACTGACATCGAACGACCGGTCACTTGCATCGAGCGAACGTTTTACTTGCATCGAGCGAACGGAGCATTAGAAGCCGCCAGAAGAAGAGGTGAAAAAAGGGCTTGACAGAGCCCTGTTTCTACAGTATGTTCTGTTTATACTGCAATGTCAGAAACAACTAAAACTTCACTTACCCCCGTAGCTCAGAAGTTCATCCTCCATTGGGGCGAAATGGGCATCAAATGGGGTATCAACCGCACCGTGGCCCAGGTGCATGCCTTGCTCTTCCTGTCGCCACACCCGGTCCCCGCGGACGAAATTTCCACCACACTGTCCGTGGCCCGCTCAAACGTCAGCACCAGCCTGCGCGAATTGCAGGGTTGGGGCATCGTGCGGGTGGTGCATGTGCTGGGCGATCGCCGCGACCACTTTGAGACCACCAAGGACGTCTGGGAGATATTCCGGACCGTTTCCGAGGAGCGCAAGCGCCGGGAAATCGATCCGACTCTTCGTGTGCTGGGAGAGTGTGTCCAGGAGTTGAAGGCGGGCCCGCAGGCGGAGGCGTTCACGCGCGCGCGGCTGGAGAGCATGCTGGATTTTCTGACCATTATGACCGGACTGTTCGAGGAGGTTCTGCGGATGCCGGTGGGCGCGCTGAAAGGTGTCGGGAAGCTGCGCGGGAAGGTGATCACGCTGCTCGGAAGCGAGAAAAAGAAGGCTGGCTGAGCGAGAGATTGGTGGTGAATCACGGTGGATTGGGGAACGGACACAAGCATGATCTCACTGGCGAGCGAATACACGGACGGCAAAGGGCGGCATGCCAAAGGCTGGCTGTTCTTCGATGTCGAGTGTGGGTTCTGCACACGCCTGGCCCGTTGGCTGGAGCCCATTTTGGCGCGCCGTGGCTTTGCGGTCGCCCCGTTGCAAGACCCACGCGTCGGCGCGCTGCTCGGAATGCCGCGCCAGGAACTATTGCGCGAGTTGCGCTTTGTGCACTCGGATGGCTGCCACTACGGCGGCGCGGACGCCGTCATTGCCGTTGCACGGGAGATATGGTGGGCACGTCCGCTCGTGTGGTTGGCCGCGATCCCAGGGGTGATGTCGATCCTGGACGTCGGCTATCGCTGGGTGGCCTCGCACCGCAACTGCGTTGCCGCAACCGGGCCACAAATCGAACGGCACTTTACGTGAGCCTGCGGGCAAGCTGTCCGCTGTTCTGAGCGTAACGGTCTGGAGGGTACAGCATGAATCTGGGGAGCATCTTGACATGGGACGGCCGGGTGAACCGTGGGACTTATGCCCTGGCAGGATTTCTCGGCGTCGCCATCAAGCACAATCTCGACCGGCTTTTGGCCTATGAATCGGGCCTGCAATGGCACATCTGGAATTACTGGTATGCGCTGGAAGGTTCGACTCACCCGAACAATCTATCTGCTCCGTCTCGACAATTCCTTGCCATGCTCTTGCTTACGGCTTTGCCGTTCATTTGGATTGGCGTAACCATGACCGTGAAGCGCTTGCGCGATGCCGGTCAGCCCCTCTGGCTGACTATTTTATTCTTTGCTCCGATCGTGAATTTGCTGTTCTTCGCCGTACTGTGCGCCTTGCCGAGCCGCGAGTCTTCAGCCGGGTCGTTCAGACATTCCGATGCGCATTTGGTGCCAGCAAGCTTCTGGCCGAAGAGCCGCTGGGGCAGTGCGGTCGCTGGCGTAGTGATCGCGGCTGTGCTGGGCACCACTCTCGCCTGGTTCGATCTTCGATATCTCGGTAATTACGGCCTCACTCTGTTCGTCGCCTTGCCTTTTGTGATGGGCTATCTTGCGGTGTGGGTGCACTGCCGCACGCAACCCCGGAAATTGTCCGACGTCCTTGCGGTGGTCTCTTTTTCCGTTTTACTTGCAGGCGCCGGGATCACCGCCATTGCCCTCGAAGGGCTCATCTGCCTGGCCATGGCTGCACCGATCGCGTGGGTGCTCACCTACTTCGGAGGTTTCCTGGCCTACACCATCCACAATCACCCGGCCGTGCAGCGGCCTGCGAACGCGACGTTTGTCATGCTGATTTTCGCTCTCCCCGCGATGATGGGAGCGGAGCATTTTGCGCCACCACCCGTACCGCGCTATCAGGTGCATACGAGCATTGAGATCGCGGCGCCGCCCGAGATCGTCTGGAAGCGAATCATCGCCTTCCCTCCATTGACTGAGGCCAAAGAGTGGCCATTTCGTTTGGGGATTGCTTATCCCATCGAGGCGCGCTTGAAGGGGGAGGGCCTGACCGCCGACCGCGAATGCCGATTCTCGACCGGAAGCTTCAAGGAGCCGATTCTGGCGTGGGAGCCTGGAAAACATTTTGCCTTCGCCGTGGCCGAAGAGCCGCTCTTGATGAAGGAGACTTCGCCGTATGGGAACATCCAAGTGCGGCATCTGCAAGACCACGATTTTCAACCAGAACGCGCCGATTTTGTGCTGGTTGCGTTGCCGGATGGCGGCACGCGCCTTGAGGGAACGACCACCTATCAGAACAAAATGTGGCCGGGAGCTTATTGGCGTTTGTGGACCGATGCCATCGTGCACAGCATCCACCACCGTGTCTTTGTTCACGTCAAGGAGCTGTCAGAAGCGGATGTACGTTCACACGCAAGCCTTAAGCATTCCGATCCCGGCCTCATGCGGCGTGAATGAAGATCAAGAATACAGAAAGAGAAAATGGGCAGTGAGACGGTCGTCATCACGGGGGCCTTCAGTTACACGGGCAAATACGCTACCAAGCTGTTGCTCGGCCGTGGATACGCAGTCCGCACACTAACAAATCATCCTGGACGCGAGAATCCGTTTGGCGACCGGGTGGAAGTTTTTCCTTACGCTTTCGATCATCCCGAACGACTGGTGCAGGCGTTCCGCGGCGCTTCGACGCTGATCAATACCTACTGGGTGCGGTTCCCTCGCGGGAAGACAACTTTTGAAACCGCAGTTCGCAACACGCGCGCCTTGATCGCTGCCGCGAAGGACGCCGGGATCAGGCGCATTGTGCATGTCAGCATCGCCAACGCATCACTTCAATCGCCGCTGGGTTACTACCGCGGGAAAGCTCAATTGGAGCAAGCTGTCATGGAGTCGGGCCTCTTGTACGCCATCGTGCGTCCCACGGTCATTTTTGGCCTCGAAGATATTCTCATCAACAACATTGCCTGGTTCGTCCGCCATTTTCCTGTGTTCGCTGTTCCTGGCGATGGCCGCTACGGCGTCCGGCCAATTTATGTAGAAGATATGGCACGACTTATGGTCGAAGCTGCCGGGCAGGAAGAGAGCGCCGTGTTCGATGCCGTCGGACCGGAAACGTTCACATTTGAGGAGCTTGTCAGGCTGATTGCAGCCGAAGTGAGCAGGCCGGTGCGCATCGTGCGGATGCCGACCGCTTTGGCGTATCTCTGTACGCGCCTGACGGGCATTATGATGCGGGATGTTGTCCTAACGTGGGAAGAGTACAAGGGGCTCATGAGCAATTTACTCGCTCCCCAAGGGCCATCGACCGGGGAGACGCGCCTCAGTCAATGGCTCTCAGAAAGCCGCGAGCGAATCGGCCTCCACTACGCTTCAGAGGTGGCGCGCCACTATGCGCCGTCCACGATGGGAGGTTACGTTGGGATCCCCGTGAATCGCGACAGGGAATATCCCCCTGTCCTTCCTGGCAGGTAATTCTGACGTCTACTAATTAATCTGGGGGACGCCAACCTTCTTCATTTGCCTTACCCTTAAATGTCGGCCCATCTACTGCTAATAAAAGGCGAGCAATGTCGAAAACAAGGCGCATCCTAATTTGGCTGGGGGCGACAGTCGTACTTGCCGGAATCTATCTGTGGTTCTTTGGGGTTGGCACAGTTTTTGCCTTGGAGATGCGATACGTGGCGTGGAAGGACCCAGCGGTGAAGCGGACGCCGGTTGAACTCCGGGATGTATCGGTGTCAGCTTCAGGCGGCAGCAAGATTGTCTTCAACGGTTATGAGTTCGAAATCCCATGGCAAGACGTCGATGAAGAGAAGTCCAAGGTAATCAAAACTCACAAAGCGATCGTATTTCATTCGGGCAACTCCATTCTGATCATGATTGCAACCCCGAAAGAGTTCGTGAACGGCGTGCTGGAATCAGGTTTTCAGGCGGAATCCTTTCGCAAAATATATGGAGACGAGCCGCTCCAATCAGATTATGCGATGTACCGGCTGATGCTAGAATCTGCACCCCAAAGAGTGACACCCTTCTCCAGCAGAAAATCTGCCGTTGGAGAATCCATGATGATCATCATGAAGGCAATCTGCATGCCGTCGGCTGCGGACTCGGGCCTCTATTCAATTCGTGCGAGGGAGTTCAAGGGCTTTCAGTACGGAGATCCGCAAAAACGGCCAAAGCAGATTGTAGTTGACCTTTTTGCGGATGACGGAGGGATCGAGTTCATCATCTTTCAGAAAACGGATGGGACTGCCCCAATCGTGACGCAGGCCGAAATCAATCGAATGATTCAGAGTGTTCGCAGGTGTTCCGGGGATTCATCTTGTGCGGGCGGCTAGGGCCCCGGCTAGGACCTGCTCGTAGTAGCGCTCGTACATCGGGATGACGTCGTTCGCGCAGTAGTTTTTCCTTGCATGAATGCGCGCGAGTATCCCCATCTCCCGGCCGCGATCGGCGCGCGACAGCAACTCAATCGCATAGCGCCCCGCCTGTTGCACATCGCCGGGTTCCACCAGGTAACCATCCACGCCGTGCTCAATCACTTCAGGGATGCCGCCGGCATTGGTGGCAATCACCGGCACCTCGCATGCCATCGCTTCCAACGCCGCCAGGCCAAAGGACTCCAGCCTCGAGGGCAGCAGGAACAAGTCCGCCTGGCCCAGCTTTTCCCGTATGCCATTTTGTTTCCCCAGAAAGAGAACATCCTTTTCAACGCCGCGGGTGCGCGCGAGTTCCTCGGCAGGAATGCGGTCTGGGCCGTCGCCGATCATGACGAGTTTGGCGGGCATCTTTTCGCGCACGAGAGCGAAAATTTCGATGGCGTCGAGGATGCGCTTCAACGGGCGGAAATTCGAGAGGTGCATGAGGATGGGTTCGCCATCCGGCGCCCACTCCGCGCGCAGCTTGGGATTGGGATGGCGGCAGTACAGGTCACAATTCACGAAATTGGGAATGACTTCGATGGGACGCTTGATGCCGAATTCTTCCAGGGTGCGCCGGTACAAATAATGCGAAATGGAGGTAACGCCATCACTCTGTTCAATGGAATAACGGGTGATCGGTAAAAAATTGGGATTATTCCCCACCAGGGTAATGTCCGTGCCGTGGAGCGTGGTGATGAAGGGCAGGCGCCGCGGCGCGGCCATTTGACGGGCCAGCAGGGCGCTGACGGAGTGGGGGATAGCGTAATGGACGTGGAGAATGTCCAGGGATTCCGCTTCAAAAACTTCCAGCATCTTTACGGCAAGGGAAAGCGTGTACGGGGAATGGTCAAAGAGGGGATAGGAGACGACGGCTGCCTCATGGAAATGGACGCGCGGGTCGTTCGGGTTCATGCGGATGGGCGGCGCGTACGTGATGAAGTGCACGTCGTGTCCGCGGGCCGCAAGTTCTTGACCCAACTCGGTGGCGACGACACCCGAGCCGCCGTACGTGGGGTAGCCGGTAATGCCGATTCGCATAGAGGGCCTCAATTAAAAATCACGCGGCGACCCAAACGGACCAGCTTGCTTGCGGGGTAGCAAGCCCAGATACTAGGGTCGCGCGGACCGCGGGCGGAAATGCCTGCCAGCGGAATAGTACAATGATTAGACGCAAGACCGGGGGAGAACGTGACACGTTTGGAGGACAAGGTAGTGGGGGTTAGCGCTGCGGGGGACTGGGCTTGGCTCTTGTGTCTCGCGTCCGAAGAGTCTTCCTGGATGACCGGAACGGCGATCCCTTTGGACGGCGGGCTCTCCGCGTACTGAAAGGGCAGAGGCAGAAATGTCACGCAAACTGAGCAGGGAAGAAAAGCTTGTTACCGAGCTGGTCCGCCGCCGCATGCGCGAGAGCAAAGCCACCGAACTTTTCGGTTTCGACGTGGAGAGCGTTCACGACGGCCGCGCGATTTTCCGGTTCGACGTGCGGCCGAAGCACAAGCAGATCCACGGCGTCGTCCACGGTGGAATCCTTGCCGCTCTTGCGGATACTGCCGCGGCGATTGCGGCCTACACGGTGATCCCGCGCGGACGCGAAATCGCCACACTGGAGCTGAAAATCAATTACCTGGAACCGGTGCCGGGTGGAAGAGTGAAAGCCGACGCAAGGGTATTGCGGGCGGGCAGGAACTTCATCGTTACAGAATGCGAAATTTTCAATGCAACCGGGACGCTGGCGGCAAAGGCTCTGCTCACTTTTTCCGCCGCTTCGGGTCACAGCCTGAAGAAATAGCGTTTACTCTTCGCCGCCCTGCGCGGATTCCTCGCCGTCCTTGTAAACATACTTAATGAAGCGCTTGAATAACATCAGATTCGGCGCTCCCTCGCGGGTCAGTTTGATGCAGTCGCGGTCGTACCATTCGATGAAGCCGCGAAGCTCTTCACCTGAATCCAGAACCACAATCATGGGCGTGCGGCTCTGCATTTGCTTCACCCAGTAGAAGTTCTCGGCGTGTGTGAGTTCAGGAGGCGCCGGTTTCTTGCTGGGCAGGGGCCCACTGTGCTGGGGGCGCTGGATGGACGGTTCCTTGGAGTCCGCGAAGCTGGGACGAAACAAGCGGCGATTCACCATGGCTGCTCCTTGGAATGAAAAGGGTATTTCAGTACATAAGATGCAATGACTACCCCTCGGGTTTCGTTCATTATCTCTTTTTTGGGCGGTGTCCGAACATCTATTTTTCAGTTTCGGGCTGGCAAGTCGCTCGCAGCGGGCGGGGCCAGAGAGGCGGCCAAAGCGTCCAAACCAAGCTCGCGATTCAAATTGCGGCGCGATCCGGCGGCAAGCTCATCCAGCCCGGCGATCGCGCGAGTGACCCACGAAGAAGACACATTCCGCGCCAGTGCGTCTAACTCTCTGGCAAGGTGTGGGTTCCTCAGCAAAGGAGATTTCATGCCGGATGTGAGTTCCAGAAGGTCGGATAAGAGACCGTAGAACACGCCGGAAAGTTCTTCGAAGGAGGACTCGCGATCCTTCGCGAGCGTGTTTGTGTCCGTGAAGAGCTGCGCGAAACCTTGTCCGCGTGCTGCACGTTCCAAAACGCGCAACGCGATTTTGCGCTTCTCAGCCGCCTCTTCCACGTTCATTTCCAGGGCCAGGCCCGGACTTCCTTCGGAAAGTTGTGCCGCCAGCTTCACTTGCGATGGGCTGCGCTCACTGTGTGCTTTCAAGATACTTTCTACTTCCAGTTGCGGCAGTGGCGCAAAATGAAACTGCATGCAGCGCGAAACGATTGTCGGTAGCAGGTTGAACGGCGAAGTCGCGGTCAGGATCAGCGTCGCGGAGCCCGGCGGCTCTTCCAAAATCTTCAGGAAAACGCTAGCTACGTCCCAGCGCATGGTTTCCGCGGCGTCCAGTATGAATACGCGGCGCCGGCCCACCGGCTGAAAATACGCAGCCCTTTGCACCGCGCGGAGTTGCCCGATGCGCAGTACCGGGCGGGCCACGGGGCTTTTCAGACGAACCGGATCGGGCACCAGCGCCCAGACGTCAGGATGTGTCTGCAAAATTAAGGGAATGCGCTCAACGGTGGCCGCGTCCACGCTTTCGCCGCGTTCTGCCAGGCCTTGTTCGAGCAGTTTCTGTGGCTCGGCGAGCAGCGCAACACGCCGGCAGGTGGCGCATTCGCCGCAGAAATCGTCGGTAAGCCGCTCGCAATTGGCCGCTTGCGCGAACATGCGCGCCAGCGTGTACTTGCCCACGCCTCGCGGGCCGGTGAAGAGCAGCGCGTGCGGCACCCGGCCGGAACGCAATGCTCCGCGCAGCGCGGCCACGACCTTCTCATTGCCCAGAAAATCGGAAAAACCCATGGCTCAGCCTTTGCCGAGGTTGGCTAAAAGTGGTCTGACTGCCTGCATGGTCTCCGCTGCAATGTCCTCGGGAAGTCTCACGCAATTATTCTGCGCATCGAAGCACTGAATCGTGGCCCAGGGGCGGCTACGGGACAGCATATCGTACATCTCTGCGGCGTCTTCCAAGTGGCGCAGATTGTTCTCCAGCAGGTCTCGCTTTGCATTGGTATACGCGCGCCCAGACTTGTGCGCCACAAGTTGCTGCGCCTGCGAGGGCGGTATGCGCATATAGAGGATAAGATTTTCGCGCGGCAACCCGTAAATCGTGTATTCAAGATGCTCGATCCAGCGCAAAAACTCCGCGCGCTTCTCTGGATTGGCCCGTGCCACTTGATGGGCCAGGTTGGAGCCGACGTAGCGGTCCACGAGCACGACCTTGCCTTCATTCAACGCCGCCTCAATCCCCGGCTTCGCTTCATAGCGATCACCGGCATAGAGAAGAGCGGTGAAACGTGGGTCGACGCTTTCGAGCGGACCAAGATCGCCGTTCAGAAACTTCCCCACCATGTTCCCAAACCAGGAATCGTACTGCGGGAAGCCCGTGGAGTAGACGGCAATTCCGTCGGCCCTCAGCGAGAGTTCCAGAAGTCTTGCTTGTGTTTGTTTTCCGCTTCCGTCAATTCCTTCGATGGCTATCAGCAATCCGCGCGTTGTCATGGCACCCATCAGTGGCAGGGGGAGGCTACCTGTGGCAGTCAGTTTAACTGCATAGTGAAACTCGTGCAACGCCTCAGGCATCGTTGAGGCAGCCAATACGCCGGGATCGGCGATTCACCGCAGCGCGTGTTACGATTCTCCCGGAGATCTTCGAGAATCATCTTGCCCACGATCGCAGACAATCTGAGGCTGCTCCACGAGCGCATCGCCGCCGCCGCCCAGCGTGCGGGGCGTCCCGCGGAGGGAATCACCTTGATTGGCGTCTCCAAGACACACGCGGCCGAGAAAATTCGCGAAGCCTTCCAGGCCGGGTTGCGCCAGTTTGGCGAGAATCGCGTGCAGGAGTGGGAAGGGAAGCGCGCGGCATTGGCCGACCTTCCCGCAACTTGGCATCTGATCGGCCACCTGCAGAGCAACAAGGCTGTCCGAGCCGCCAACGCGTTCACTTCCATCGATGCGCTGGACGATTGGGCGCTGGCCCAGCGCGTTGACCGCGCCGCTGCGGAAAAATCTGCGCCCGAACCAATGCGTGTGCTAATTGAAGTGCACCTCGGCGGTGAAGCAACGAAGAGCGGCGTGGCGGAAGGTGAGCTGCCAGCCCTCGCGGAAAAGATTTTGTCGCTCGAGAAATTGCGTCTGGCCGGACTGATGTGTATCCCCCCGTTTCTGGAGGACCCGGAGGAAGTGCGTCCGTATTTCGCGCGGCTTCGGCAATTGCGCGATACCCTCGAAACACGATTGGGCCGGCGCTTGCCCGTGCTTTCAATGGGGATGTCGCACGACTTTGAGGCTGCGATTCAGGAAGGCGCCACCGAAGTTCGCGTCGGCACCGCGCTGTTTGGTACCCGGTCGTCACCGCAATGAATCCAAGGGATGCGGCAATTCACTGAGGAGTGTGCATGACTCTCTTTGCGCCTTTGCGCTTGCGGGAAATCGAGTTCAAGAACCGCATCGGAGTTTCCCCGATGTGCCAATACTCGGCGAAGGACGGTCATCCGGGAACGTGGCATCTGGTGCATCTGGGCAGTCGGGCCGTGGGCGGCGCGGCGCTGGTAATGACCGAAGCGTCTTCCGTGCAGGACGTGGGCCGCATTTCGCCGGCAGATGCCGGAATGTATCTCGATGCCCACGTGGATTCCTGGCGCCCCATCGCCGAGTTCCTAAAGGAACAAGGAGCCGTCGCCGGCATGCAGTTGGCCCACGCGGGACGCAAAGCAAGCACGGCCGCGCCATGGTTCGGCGGCGGACCGCTCACGCACGAGCAGGGAGGCTGGACGCCCGTTTCATCCACCAGCGTTCCTTTTAGCGCAGGCCAGCCTGTGCCACGCGCGTTGACCCACGCCGAGATCGATCAGGTTGTGGCTGATTTCCAGAAGGCCACGCGGCGCGCCCTAGCCGCAGGTTTCCAGTTCGTGGAGATACATGCCGCCCATGGCTATTTGTTGCACCAGTTCTATTCTCCGCTCTGCAACGACCGCAGGGACCAGTATGGCGGCAGCTTTGAGAATCGCATCCGTTTACTACTACGCGTGACGCAGGCGGTCCGCGAGACCCTGCCGCAAACCCTTCCGCTCCTCGTGCGCATTTCGGCAACCGATTGGAAAGACGGCGGCTGGGATTTGGAGCAAAGCGTCGAATTGTGCCGCAGGTTGAGGGAACTTGGAGTTGATCTGGTGGATGTCTCCAGTGGCGGAATCTTGCCGGGCATAAAGATTCCCGCCGGGCCGGGCTATCAGGTGGAATTCGGCGAGGCCATTCGGCGGCAGGCTGGAGTGGCAACCGCCGCGGTCGGGATGATCACGGATTCTGCGCAAGCGCAATCCATCGTTGCCACAGGGCAGGCCGACATGGTCTTCCTGGCACGAGAGATGTTGCGCGATCCCTATTGGCCAAGGCGCGCCGCCGCCGCGCTGCAGTCCAAAATCAAGCCGCCCGTGCAGTATGAAAGGGCCTGGTAAGCGATGAGCTATTTGGACCTTTCCGATGATGCAACCAGGGGCACGGTCAAGTTCACCGTGCGCGTGCAGCCGCGTGCCAGCAAAGACGAAATCGCCGGTACTTTGGAGGGCGCTTTGAAAATCCGCTTGCGCGCTCCAGCCATCGAGAATCGTGCCAATGAAGCTCTTGTCGTTTTCCTGGCGGAGCTTTTGAAAAGGCCAAAGTCGGCTGTTAGAATTCAAAGCGGCGAACATAGCCGTACGAAGCGCGTCGAAATTCATGGGGTCACGCGCCAGCAGGTACTGGATCTTCTTTGCGAGGATGCCTAACCAACTGGGCTGGAGATGGTTGAGGCGAGCTGCTGGTGAAGAGATCTGCAGATGATTGGGTGTCCGGGGCGAGGATAGACATGAGCATAAGAATTGCCGAAATTCAAAATGATTTGCGCGCTGCCAAGCTTCACGGCTGGCTCTTCTACGATTTCCGCGGGCGCGATCCCATCGCTCACCGCGTCCTGGGACTTCCAGAGGCCATGCGCACGCGCCGTTGGTTTTATCTCATTCCGGCCAAAGGTTCCCCGCGAAAACTCGTGCACAAGATCGAGTCGGAATCCCTGGCCGCCTTGCCGGGCGAAACGCTTTATTACGCCGGCCTGAAGGAACTGCAAACCGGCCTGAAAAAGTTGCTCGGGCGCGCGAAGACCATTGCCATGCAGTATTCGCCGAAGAACGCTATTCCCTACGTCTCGATGGTGGATGCAGGCACCATTGAGATGGTGCGCAGCGCCGGCGCGAGGGTGGTCACGTCCGCCGACTTGGTCCAGAAATACGAAGCGTGCTGGAGCAAAGAGCAACTGGATTCCCACATGGCCGCGGGCATCGCGATTGACCGTATCGTCCGTGAAGCCTTTTTCCATGCGGCGCAATCCGTGCGCGAGAAAAAGTCTCTGACCGAGTGCGACCTGAAGGAATGGCTGCTCCAAGAATTCGACGAGGCAGGTATTGTGACCGAAGAAGGCCCGGATGTGGCCGTCAATGCCAACGCCAGCGATCCGCACTATGCGGCGACGCGCGAGAAGGCCGCCACCATTCGCGAAGGCGACCTGCTGCTGCTCGACGTTTGGGGTAAGCAGAAGGCCGCGGGGAGTGTCTACTACGACGTCACCTGGGTCGGCTATCTTGGCGCGAAGGTTCCCGCAAAATATGTGAAAATCTTCGAGTTGGTTCGCGAGGCGCGGGATCGCGCCGTGGCCTTGATTCGCTCCAGCGTAAAAGCCGGAAAGCAGTTGCAGGGCTGGCAGGTGGATAATGCGGCTCGGAATGTGATTGAGAAAGCCGGTTACGGCAAGTACTTCTTTCATCGCACCGGCCATAGCATCGGGCAGTCGGTGCACGGCAACGGCGTGAATATGGACGGCCTGGAAACGCGCGATGAACGCCACCTGATTCCGCGAACCTGCAATTCGGTCGAGCCGGGCATCTATCTCCCCGAGTTTGGAATTCGCACCGAAGTGGATGTATACGTGGACGAGAAGGAAGCTCGCGTTACCGGAGCCGTGCAAACCGAGATTCTGGCCCTCCTCGCGTGAGGCCAGCAAAAGGCAGGCATATGGCCGACGAAGTTACACAGCAAGCGCCGCTAGAAACGCCAGCGCAGCCTCCCGGAGAAGGCATGCAGCGCGAGAGCTTGGCGTGGGCGATTGGCATTGCTGGTTGGCTTTTGCCCGGGTTAGGCCATGCACTCCAGCGCATGTGGACTCGCGCCGTCGTTGTGTTTCTCGCCGTTGGTTTATTGGTTGTCGCGGGAGCGACCATGCGCGGCAATGTGTTCAGCTCGAATGGGGGCGACGCTTTTGACACGCTCGGCTATGTCGCCGATCTGGGCACCGGCAGTTTCTATATGGCGGCGCGTGCCCTGGAGCGTGACGGGGCCGATGTCTCTCATGCCGATGGAGATTACGGCACGCGTTTTCTGGCTACCGCCGGTGTATTGAATCTGCTGGCCGCTCTGCACGCCTACGAAGCGGCGCGAGGGCGCAAAGCGTGAGTGCCGCGCATGGTTTTGCCTTGACACACTTCCAGGCCTTCCTGCTGTTCGCCGTGGTTATCTCGATCGCCTTTGGTTTCCTGGGACGCCGCCGCCCGAAGGACCGCATCAAGTACATCCTGTGGTCGCTTTTCCTGTTCCTAGCCGTGGGCATAGGCATCGCCTGGGCCATGTACCCATTTTCGCGCTGAGCCATATTCTAGCAACAGCGCGCGCAGCGAATTGACACGCATTTTCAGCGGATGTTATCGTCAAGAGTAAGGCCGAGGTAGCTCAGTGGTAGAGCAGCCGATTCGTAATCGGCAGGTCGAGAGTTCAACTCTCTCCCTCGGCTCCACCTTCCTCCTTGTAAATCAATAGCATGCAAATTCTAGCTCGGTGGTTCCGCAGCCATTGCTGCAAAGTAGTTGGAAGTGGGCTCGAGGATACCCCACCGCTGGGGCTATCTCCGTGCAAGCAGGCTCAGTGTGCCGCGGTTTGGTTTCGTGCGTCGTTCACAAAGCCCAGGAAACGATCCGCCAGCGTACGGATCCTCTCCGCTTGCCGCAGGTGGATAGCTTCTCTGGAGACTAACTCCTTGCCTATGCCGAGCGCTGTGGCCCCCGCCAGAATGAAACCGTAGGCGGTTTTCTGGTTCACGCCGCCCGCCGCGATCAATGAAACGCTTGGGAACATAGCCTTCAGCGCTCTGATATAGCTGTCGCCACCGACCTGCCCGCAAGGAACAATCTTAATCAAATCGGAACCTGCTTTGCGCGCCGCAATCACGTCGGTGGGGGTCAATGCGCCTGGAAAAATGACCACGTTCTCCTGCACCGCGAATTTCACGACGTCGAGATCAATCCCATCACTGGTAAGAAATTTCGCTCCAGCTTTCAAGCAAAGACGTGCTGTCACTACATCCAGCACACTTCCAGCCCCGACAATCATCTCCGGAGCGTTTTTCACCAGATGGGTGATTACCTCCATCGCTCCGGGAACCGTCAAAGTGACCTCCACGATAGGGATGCCGCCACGATAGACCGCCTCCGCAGCGAACATGGCGTCCTCGGCGGAAGACACTCGAACGGAAGGGATAATGCCAATCTGTTCAATGCGGCTGCGCACATCATTCTTGGTCACGGATTCGGCTCCTTCCAAGAGGGTACTGCTGTTTCCGAAGATGGTGTCTCCGAACGCTTAAGTGTTTTGCCGAGCACTCCCAAATGCGTGCTATTTGAGAGGAGCGAACAAACCGCCCATCAAGAGATTGCCACCTGGCTCGACCTACAGGCACCAAAAAGATAAGCCAGAGTGCCGTTTTGCTACACAAATTAAGGTAAGCTTCTCGTGCCCACGGCTTCCCGCAACTGCTCGAGCGCGAGCAGATAGGATGCGAGTGCCTGGCGGTAAGCGAGTTCCGCGGCGCGATAACTGCGCTCCGCGTCCAGAAAATCGAGCAAGGCGAGCCCGCCCGCGTGATAGGCGTAATCGGCAATGTCCCGGGACTTCTTGGCGATGTCACGGTACTTGTCCCGGTAGAGTAAAACCACTCGGTCGTTGGATTTCAGCCCTTCGTAGGCGTCTTTTACGTCGGTCAGTACCTGGCCGCTGGTGAACTTTTGCTGCTCTTCCATTTGCGTAATGACGGAATGCGTGCGAGCGATTTCGCCCTGGTTGCGGTTGAATATCGGCAATGGAATGCTCGCATAGAAAGTCGCGGCATTTATGCCGTTGACATGGGAATAATTCCCCTGGACGGTAAGATCTTGCACTCCATTCGCTTTGGCCAGCAAATAGCCGCTATTGGCCGCGGTCACGCCTTGCACGGCGGCGCGCAAGTCCGGGCGGTTTTGCAGGGCTTGCATTTTCAAGTCATCGAGGTTGGCCTTCATCGGCAGGTAATCGAACGCGTCCACCACGTCGTAATCGGCGGACACCGATTCGTAACCCAGCAGTTGCCTCAGGTCGGACAGTCCCTGCGCCCGGGCGAGTTGCGCCGATTCTAAATCGGTCTCGAATTGCAGCAACTGGACCTCGATCATCAGGTAGTTACTCTCGCTGATTCCGCCGGATTTGAATTGAAATTCTCCGATATCCACGGTCTTTTGAAAGCTCTTCAAGTCCTGCTGCGCGAGCTCAATTGTCGATTCCGCCAGTTGGACACCGACGAACAGCGTGGCCACTTGGTATGTTAGTCCGCGCTCGTTGTCCGCAACCAGCGAGCGCGTCTGCGCCGTCACATCTTTCGCGGCCTGGTATCGGCGCTCGCGTTTCTTGCCGCGCTCGATGAGGTAGCTAAGCCCTATATCGCCTTCCGTATTGTTGTTCAGATAATCGCTTGTAGATACATTTGGATATACGCTCGGGTTTTGATGCGCAGGCGCGCCGAGAGGCAAATATTCCCAATCAGCGAAAATCGTGGGATTGGGACGCAGGTGGGCCGTCACTTCCAGCGCTAAGCTTTGGTCGATCGCCGTTCGAGCGGCAATCATGTTGTGATTGTGCTGAAGCGCCATCTGGATGGCTTCGTCGAGTGTGATCCGGACAGGTCCCTTGACCGCCTGGCCGAATGCGGAATTCGCAGAGGACAGCGGCAACAATACGAAACACGCCAGCAAACCGATGCGAATGGTATGAGCACCCAAAATCATTCGTTTAGCTTTCAAAAGATTCCTCCGGTTCCGGGAGCTTATCCCCGGGGCGCGCGATCCAGACATACAAGGTCGGCAACAGTACGATACTCATCACCAGATCGGAGATAAGACCGCCGACGATGACGATCGCAAAGGGCCTCTGCGAGTCAGAGCCAATCGCGTGCGAAAGCGCTGCCGGCAGCAGCCCGAGGGTTGCCACCAGCATCGTCATCATGATGGGACGCAGCCGGAGAACGGCGCCGTCGATCGCCGCATTCTCAATGGAATGGCCTCGCGCGCGAAGCTGGTTGATGTATTCGAGCATGATGACACCCGTCTGCACCGAGACCCCGAACAGCGCCAAAAAGCCAACTCCCGAGGACACGCTGAAGTGTGTGCCCGTCACCAAGAGAGCCGCCAGCCCGCCGATACGAGCCATGGCCACGTTGGTGAGGATGAGAAGCGCCCACTTCACCGACTTGAACATGCTGTAGAGGATGATGTAGATCACGAGGATGGTTAGGGGCACGATGAGCAACAAGCGTGCTTCCGCGCGCTTTTCGCTCTCGTATTCGCCTGACGAATCAACGGTATAGCCCGGCGGCATTTTCACCTTTTGACCGATCTGATTGATCGCCTCTTCAACCGTTGTTCCCAGATCGCGGCCTCGCACGTTGAAGGTGATGGCCAGGTAACGCCCGTTGCCCTCCCGGTAGATGTCGTAAGCGCCGTCCTTGACTTCGACTTTAGCCAACTGCGCCAGAGATACTCGCTCTCCTGTGGGGGAAAGCAGCCGAACCCTGGCGATGGCGTCTTGGGTTTTGCGGTAGGGCTCTTGATAGCGCACCACCACGTCGTAGCGCGCTTCACCCTGGAGCACTTGACTCACTGCGTTCCCGCCCACGGCCGTCTGGACGGCGTCTTGTATGTCCGCCACATTGATTCCAAAACGCGCCGCCTGCCGGCGATCGATGGTTATGTCCAGATTTGGCTGGCCGAAATCGCGTAGGAGCTTGACGTCATGCATGCCTGGGATGCCCGACATCACGGTAACGACTTCTTCGCCCTTTTGCTCCAGAATCTTCAAGTCGTCCCCGAAAATCTTGAAGGCAAGCTGACCCTTAGTGCCAGTAAGGGTTTCTCCGACGTTGTCTTCAATAGGCTGCGAGAAGTTCCAGACCGCCCCCGGGCACTTTTTTTGCAGCTCGCGGTCCATGGCGGCGATCAGTTCCTCTTTGTTCTTGCGAAATACCGCCCGCCATTGATCATGCGGCTTCAGATCAACGAAATACTCGGTGTTGCCGAATCCTCCGGTGTCGGTACCGTCATCCGGCCGTCCCGCCTGCGATACGACCGTTGTGACTTCTGGGAACGACGCGAAGACGTAGCGTGAGCTGGTTGCAAATCTTTCGCCTTCCGTAAGACTCGTGCTGTTCGCCAAGGTTCCTCTCGCCCAGATCGCGCCTTCGTCCAGATGAGGCAAAAACTCCGAACCGATGATTCCGCTCAACGCTAGGAAAAGGCTTCCTGCGAGCGCCGCCACACCGATGCCGACCGTAAGCCAGCGATTCTCGATGCACCAGCGCAGCCGCCTGCGATAGCGATCCGTCAGAAAAGCCATGACGGGGTTGTGCCACTCGCGGACCTTGTCGCGAAACAAAGCGCTACACAGGACGGGTGCAATAAAGATCGAGAAGGTCAGGGCGCCTAGCAACGCGAAAGCGACGGTCAAGGCCATGGGCCGGAACAACCGGCCCTCCACTCGTTGCAGGGTAAAGATCGGCAGGTAGGCGGTGATGATGATGGCGATAGCATAAAAAACCGGCCGCTGCACCTCATGCGCAGCCTCGCGGATATGCTGCATGGGAGATTTCCCATTCGTATTGCTCCCACGGGAGGCTTCACCGCCATTGGAGGAGCCGTTCTGCCGGCGGCTCAAGTGCCGGATGATGTTTTCCACCATGACCACGGCGCCATCCACAACCATACCGAAATCCAGGGCGCCCAAAGAGAGGAGATTTGCAGGGACCTTGCTTAAATCGAGCCAAATCGACGCGAAGAGCAAAGAAAAGGGAATGGTGAGCGCGACGATGAGGGCTCCGCGGACATTGCCGAGAAAGAGGAGAAGGATGATGGTGACCAGAATCATCCCTTCCACCAGGTTATGCATCACCGTGTGCGTTGTGTAGTGAAGCAGATCGCTACGGTCCAGCATGGGAACGACCTTCACACCGGGAGGCAAGATGCCGTTGTTGAGTTGCTCCACTTTCTGGTGGATGGCATCGAGCGTGGGTTGCTCTTCCGCGCCTTTACGCATCAGCACCACACCCTGAATGACATCGGGCTCATCGATAATCCGCCCGTCCTGCATGTGGTTGGCCCTGGCCATGTGGCCCAGCCGGATTTTGGGACCTTGGACCACGTCCGCGATGTCCTTCACGCGAAGTGCGGTTCCGCTTTGGGTTTTTAAGACGGTTTGCTCGATATCTTGCACCGTACTGAAGAGCCCGAGCGCGCGAACGTTCATCTGCTGGAGGCCTTCTTCCACAAAACTGCCGCCGGCATTGATGTTGTTGTTGGCCAACTGCTGCTCGACTAGGCCAATGCTTAATCCGTAGGACACCAGCTTGTTCGGGTCAACGCGCACCTGGTACTCACGCACCGTGCCCCCAAAGTCGGAAACGTCCACCACATTGGGCACGGATTTGAATTGCTTGAGCAAAACCCAGTCTTCGATCGACCTCAATTCCATCAGGTCGTACCGGGGATTGGTGCTTCTCAGCGTGTACCAGTAGATCTGGCCTGTCAGGCTCCAGTCCGTGCCGATTTGCGGTTGCAGGTTTTGTCCCGGAGGAAGATTGACCTGGGTGAGCCTCTCCAGCACCTTCTGGCGGTTCCAGTCGTTAACGGAACTGTCGTCGAAAATCATGATCACGAACGACAAGCCGAAGATAGACTCGGACCGCAGGAAGGTCATGTGCGGCATTCCGGACATTTGTATTTCGATGGGAATCGTGACTTGCTGTTCTACCTCTTCCGCCGAACGCCCCGGCCATTGCGTGATAACCGTCACGTAGTTGTCCGCGATATCCGGATAGGCCTCTACCGGCAGGTTGTGAAACGAGATAGCTCCCCAAACCAGTAACAAGACGGCGATGGCCAACACCACAAACTTGTTGTTCAGGGCGAAATCGACCAGAGCGCGAATCATTTCCTGTTTTCCTTCCCGCTTCTCCAGGCCCGCGGCGTGCTCAAAACCCCGGGCGCCTGGCTAACCGTCACTGGGCCAGCACGTGGTCAAGAACCAGGGCGTTCGTAACTACTTGTTGCCCCGGTTTGAGCCCAGATTTGATCTCCTGCAGATTCGTGTCGTTTGGCAAGAAATCTCCACTGACAACCTCTAGGCGGCGAAACTTCTTCTCCGGCGCGGGAACGAAGACAAAATCGCGATCGTGCATATGCAGAACGGCGGACGCCGGGACGACCGTGTGCATCTCGCTGGTTTGACCGCGGAAGGTCGCCCTTGCAAACATGCCTATCCGCATGGTTCCTGGATTCTGAACTTCTATGCGAACCTTGGCCGTGCGAATATTCGGATCGAGGATCGCGCCAATGTTGCTGACCCTTCCCTTGAACGCGTGACCGGGATACGCATTCAGGGTGATCTCCGCCATGTCTCCGATCCGGACATTGGCCATGTCATTCTCATACACGTCGCAGACAATCCAGATGAACGAGAGATCTGAAATCGTGAACGGGCTCGGAGTATTAAATGCTTGCACGGCAGCCGCATTGGTGACTTCTTGGTCGGTAATCACTCCCGATACCGGAGCAAAGATATCCACCATGCCCATGGGTTTGTCCGGGTCGTTGCCCAGGAGCCGGAGATGCTCGGTTGCGGTCTCGAGGGTGACCTTGGCGTCAGCTGCGGTGTCTTGCGCGACCTCGAGGTCTTGCTGTGCAATGGCGCCGTGCGCATACAGGTTCTCGGCTCGATTCAACTGCTTTCGTGCGAGAAGTTCGTCGGAGACGGCCTTGCGATAGGCGTCGAAACCGATCGCAACGTCATCGCTTCGAATGGTCAGCATCAACTGGCCTTTTTTCACGGTGTCGCCCAGTCGCGCGTGAATGGCCACGACGCGCCCGGAGGCAAGCGAGACGACCGGGACGTTGCGAGAGACATCGGGGGTGACCACCCCCGTGACGACTAATTCGGAGGTCGTGGGATGCGCGCTGGCCTCAGCGAGTGGGAATTGCTCCGGGTGGTCGACAGTGAAAAGGCTAACATCCGCCCCGGGAACTATGTTCGCGGGAGGCGGCGCTTCCGCCGCTAGATCGGCCCCTTTGCCGCAGCCGCCAAGATTCGGCAGCGCTGCGATCAAGATTAGGAGAAGACCCAGTTCCAAACCTTTGCTTTTCATGAAAACCTTCCAATTCGCTGCGACCCTCGCTCGAATGCGATCTGGTAGCCCAAGCGGGCACACCCTTCGCAGCAGCAGGGTGACATTCCCACTTCACACGAATATTCTGGCGATGTTCATCAGGCCGCGCGCTAAAGCGGCGTCACGCGAGCGCAGGTGGCGCTCTTCCCGAAGCGGATGGATGCTCCGTGTACTTTGCAGATAGGGAAGCGAGAGGAGAGGGAAGCTGTTCTTCCAGGTGCGGGCAATGCAGACTGCCATAGCTGTTGAGTCCCCCTCTCTTAAGGCCGGAAGACACCAACGCTAAAGCCCGGTGAACCTGGTTCGGTCCCGATGCCCGGCCTTCACCGCTCGTGAAAGAGCCAGGCGAAATGGCTACTGTCAGGTGGTCGTGGCCCTCGTTGAGCAGGACAATGAGGGGCAAGCCGAACAGTCTGGAAGTCAGTACCAGATCATTCGCAACGCTGTCCCCGTTCATGTCGCGCATCTCGGGTTGCAGTCCCCCGGGCGGCGCAACTATTACAATGGACTGTTCCGCGCCGGAGGCAAACTCCAACCGAACTGTGTAGAGCGTGTAGCGGGCGAAAGCCTGCTCGACGACGGTCGCTTCCTCCAGGCTGTGATCGCCGTCAAATCTCGTGGCGTAATGGGTGACCGTCGAGTGAATGCCCAATGCCGACGGTTCGGCAGCGACGAGAATCGAGGAGACTGCGGGCGCATGGTTCGTAAGGTCAGCCTGAAGCTGACCTCGCGGAACGTCCTGAGGGCGCGCGTGGACGCCAAAAGGTACAGTGAACGCGAGCGCCAACAAGACTTTTGGGCTGAGTTTCATCGTCTCTGCTTTCTACCTTGGTGCCCTGATTCCTTTCTCCACAGTCGGCATTAAGTGTGCTGACCGGCTCCTCCCGCCGGCAACTACCTCAGAATTTCACCATGATGGCAATCGTGTTGACGGCTTGGCCTTTGCGAAGATCGGGTTGCCAGGCGGTCCATGCGTTGCCCGGGGTGCTGTACTCTGTTGCGCAGGATGCTGCCACTGCACCGCCGGTGTTGTCCACGGTGAAGCCGAGCCCCGACGGCGCAAAATTGGAAACCGCGGAGGTAGATCCATTCGTGCAGATGTAACTTGCACCAGTACCCACAACTCCATTGTTGGCCACGGGCCCGACGTTGCCTCCAGGCGGAGTAATCCCCTGCCGGCCCGACCAGTAGGGAACGTTTGCGTGGCGATAACCGCTCTCGAAGCGGAACGTAATGTATTGAGCAGGCATCCAATCGAATGTAAGCGAGCCATCCCAAGCTTTGTAAATGCTCCCTGGATACGCGGGGAAGTAGGGCGATCCGGAGACGGCGCTTGCCCCATTGATGGGCTGCAGCAACGTCAGGTAGCGGCCCGGATTATCCAGCACCCCGCCTCCCAGCGTTATGCCGTACCGGTCCTTGTGGAACCACCACCGGTTATAAAGCATCCAGCCTGCAAAACTCTGCTTGGGGTGGCCGTTACTGTTGTTGTGGCAACTCACGGTCGTGCCCGGCGTCGCTGAACCACCGTACTCACAACCCAGATCGGCCGTGAAGGAAAAGGCCATCTTGTCCAAGCCAAGATTCTCTGGATGGTTGTAGTATCTGACTTCTACGCTGTCGTCGGTGTGGATGCGCGAACGTCCGGGCACACCTAACGTGTCCGTCCCCATGCCGTAATTATTGAAGACCATCGAAAGCCACGGCTTCGGACGGTACAGTATCTGCCCTCCCAAACCGGGGTGACCGTTGTACTTGGCGTAGGATTGCCATCCGTTGATGAACCAAGGCTCAATCTTCAGCTTATCCGTGGGGAACCACTGGATCCTCACGCCATTGAAGAACCAGGGCGTGTTGGAGGATACAAAGGAAGGCTGGTAAGTCCAGTTGTCGAAATTGTAGTAGCTGAAGAGGCCGATATACGACACGAAAATTCCCGCGTCAATGTTGAGTCCGTGGTTCACGTTGAAGTGGTATCCGCCGTAGGCTTCGGAGAAATACTTGTAAGCGTCGTTGAGGTTCCATTGGCCAACGCCTGCGCTGGCGTCATTGCGCGGCGTCGTGGTTGCAAACAATCCAAACATGGTCAAGATGCGGCCGCGAACATTTCCCACGTGCAAGTCGCCGCCGAAGCTCAACTGCTCCAACTGGACTTCGCCGTTGCGGAAACTCTCGGTCGAGCCTCCCATCGTGTGGTCTTTCGGCTGGTTGTAATCTTCGATGTAGTTCGAGTCCACCCGGAATTCCGGGGTAAAGTATTTCGAATCCCACACCGCATCTTTGTTGCGTGCGTTGCCGTTGAGCCAGGTCCAGTCTGCATAGGCGAAGGGAGCGCTCGGAGTGGCCGGAGCTGCAGCCGCGCTTTGATCGGGCGTTTGCGGGGAGCCCACAGCCGCCGCGTCGTGACTGCTCGAAAAAGAGCCCGGGTTCGCCGGCGTGGGTGAAAGGCTTATGTGGCTCAGCGCGGCAGACGGATTGACTGCGTTGGACGAAGCAGGCTGTGTGGCGGGCGCCCCAGCCGCAGGAGGCCCGGGCGGATTGGCCTTGGACTCCAGTTCGGCGACCCGCTTTTTGAGCTCCTCTACCTGATCGAGCAGCCATCTCTCGCGCTCGCTAAGAGGCGCGGGCGATTCGATTTTCGCTGCAGACGCTTTTGCAGGCGGATTACTCGGATTCTTGTCGGCATTATTGTCATCCGCGAACGCAGAGCAGGGAACAGCGATCGTACCGATTAGTACAATCAACAGCAGCCTAGTGGTTTTACGACCGCAGCCATTTTCAAATGCTCGCATCTCACTCTCCTGTTCTCTGGCCGGCAACGGCTCTTTGCCTGCCTCTGAATTCTTCTTTGCGTTCCGCGCCCAGCCTTGGCTACACAGAACGCGTCGGTGCTCGATTCACTGTCATTAGAGGCGCGAACGCTCCCATCTCCGACGTTCTGAGCCGATCACCTGTGCGCACGGAAAGAGAAGCGACCCTTCATGCTGTTCGTGACGATAGGGAAATGCGCATGAAAAAGTCGTGAAGATTTTCTCAGGAGGTCGAAATGCACGCAGGATTTTTTTTCTGCCTCGCATGAATTTTTTGAGGCGTTGCCCGCTTTGTGCTCCTTCATTCGGGAACCCGCAACCGGTAGCCGACCCAAGGTTCCGTCAGCAAGTACTTTGGCTTGCCAGGCTGCAATTCAATTTTCTTTCGGAGCTGTTTTATGTAGGCCCGCAGATGCCCCAGCTCGCTACCGTAGTCCGGCCCCCAAACGGCCCGCAGAAGTTCGCGATGAGGAACGATCTTGTTGGCATTGTTGGCGAGGTAATGTAATAACTCGAACTCCTTCGGCGTCAAATGTACCTTTCGGCCCCGCACAGTCACTTGGCGCAATTCAAAGTTGATCTCCACGTCCTTCAAGCTCAGTTGTTGAACCGCCGAATCCCCGGCATTTCTCCTTAGTACCGAGCGAATCCTGGCGAACAGTTCTGACGTGCTGAATGGCTTGGTGACGAAATCGTCGGCCCCAGCATCCAGAGCCAGGACTTTGTCCGCTTCGGAGTTACGAACTGTGAGCATGATGATTCCCACGCCTGAACTGGAGCGGATGGCCCGGCAGACTTCCGTCCCCTTAATGTCCGGCATATTGATGTCAAGAAGGATGAGGTCGTACTTTTCCTCCCGTAATCTCTCCAGGGCCTCTTGCCCGCCACGCGCGTCGTCCACCTCGTAGCCGTTTGCCACCAGGGTCGTTCTCAGCACGCGCCGAATCTGGGCTTGATCGTCCACCACCAGGATCCTGCCCTTGGACGCCCTTCCTTGGACGAAGGCACGCCGCCCCAATGGACTCTCCTCCCCACCTCTAGGCATGGAACCCTCCCAATTCGCACTGTCATGAGCTTGGACTCGAAAGATTCTCGCTAGGCTGCCGTAACAATGACCGGATCATCTGACCGCCCGCTTCCTCCTTCTCGTCTAAGCCTGCAAGACCCCGCGTAAGTAATGCGTAAGAAGGGCGTAATGAATATGGGAAAAAAGCGTAGGGTTTAAGTGAATTGCAGGACTCCTCCCCGCCAGAACTGCACCCCCAGCCGTCCTCACCGCCAAATCCGAGTCATTCAGCAAATCCTTATAAACTCTTCCCGTCTTTTTCACGAATGATTTTGTAGGGTGGTCTTGTAAGCGAGAGCCCGGACATGAAATTCACGGGTAGCAGAACTTAGAGATTGCTCCAGGAGGAGTTTCCCATGTTGACAAAAGGCTTCCAGCAAAATCTTAGGAACACATTGTTTGCCGCGGTTTTGTTCGCGTGGCTGCCTTTAGGCAATAGTTCCGCTTATGCCGCGCCGCAGTCCATTTCCAATGACAAAGAACTTAGCGTAGCGCTCAAAAACGCCAAGTCATCGGGCGATCACCGGCGTATCGCCACGTACTATGAAGAGAAGGCGCAAAAACTGCAGCAAAAGGAAAAGGAAGAGCAAGATCTGGCGGACTACTTCGCCACGCATCCCAGCATGTACGGCAAGATCTATCCAACGCCTTACCAGAATCACAAGGGCCTTGCGGACTATTATCACCGCGCCGCCGACATCGCATCGCAGAAGGCCAAAGAGCACAGGCAAACCGCAGAATCGCTCTCGCCCGCTTCTCATGGACAGGGGGCTGACCCTGGCCGGAATGATCGGCCGTCGACAGATGATGTGGCGGGTCCACAGATCTCAAGAGAAATGAAGCCGGCATGTGGGACACTTGAAGCCCACGGCGGCTGTAACTTCGCGGAGCTAGGCTAGCGGCAAGCTGAAGGTGAAGACAGAACCCTGTCCCGGGCGGCTGACGACACTTATCGTTCCACCATGTGCTTCGACAATGGCACGGGCGATTGGCAAACCCATGCCGGTGCCATTGACTCGGAATCGTTGATCCTTGCCGCGATAGAATTTCTCGAAAATCAGCGCGGCTTCCGTTTCGTCAATTCCCGGCCCGTAGTCTGCCACACTCAGGAACAGAAATGCGTCCCTTTCTTCGCTGCTTAAAGTGATCGGTTGTCCCGGTGAAGAATACAGGTCCGCATTGCTGATCAGGTGACCGAGCACCGTCCTTGCCAGTGGTAAATCCACAAGGACGCGCGATTCCTTATCACGCACCTCAATTTGTATGGGTCGCCCGCGAAAAACACTCTTACACTCGGCTAAGGCCGTTGAGATCAATTCGCCGATCGAATGGGGCGCCGGAGCAAGTCTGATCTCGCCGGATTCCAAACTTGCCATTTCGGCTGCTTTGTCGACTAGCTGGTCGATTCGGTCACACTCCTCCTCGATGATGAGCAGCAGGTCTTTCTGTTGCTCTCGGTCGAACTCCAGGTCTGCCAGCAATCCTGTCACGGATGCCTTGATACAGGTCAGCGGAGTCCGGAAGTCGTGTGTGATGGCGTCCATTACAACCGATCTTAAGTGTCCGCCTTCTCGCACGGCTTCCATCTTTGCGATATGCTCAATCGCTCCTGCCCGCTCAATGCTGACGGCGATCAAACTTCCAAGAGCGTCAATAGTTTCCTTGGATAGCGCGCGGCCGGAAATGCCCAGGCTCCCGATCACATTTTTCCCCGAGCGCAAAGTTACGAAGCAAGCCTCCCGCCCTGGATCGACTTCCACTGCGTCGCCTCCCGCACCGATTCTTAGCAGGCCATCCTCCAGTTGCCCGATGTCGCTGCCCGCGCGATAGAACGCCTGCTTGCTGGAAATGAATAGCGCCGCTTCGCGGACGCCGAACGATTCCACGATGCCCTGGGGAATTGCAGCGCACAACTCAGCCGGGCTTTCCGCGTGCAGCAGGCGCTGGCTGAGGTCATACAGACGCTCCACTTCCTGACGCCTGCGGTCAGCCTCCCGCGCCTGTTTCCGGGCGCGTGCCGAAAGATGGCTGCCAATCATGGACGTAATCAGGAAGGAAGAGAGAGCTATCCAGTCATGTGGATCGGCGATATTCAATGAGCCAACGGGAGGAAGGAAAAAGTAGTCGAACGCCAAAGTTGCACCCACCGACATTGTGGCTGAAACTCCGAATCCCCACAGCGTGGAGGCGCTGAGAATGGCAATCAGGAACGTGAATCCGGCCGTGGTTGCGTTCGCACCGGCCCAACGCTGGTCAAACAGCGTGATCAGGGACGTGATCAGGGAAATGATGGCAAGGCCAAGACCATATCGGCCGGAAAGCCTAAGGACATGCCATGGTGCTGCTGGGTGTGCGGAAGTTCGCCCACCTCTCTGATGATTCTCCACGAAAGGGAAGCGGCGCCATCGACGGAATCCGAGAGAGGCCACAGAGCTAGGACTTGCGTAACTCGAAGCCATGATCTGTCCTCCCCGTGCCTTTTCTCCCCATTCAAAACACGCGGTCTAACCGTCCACTATTGATACCGAGTACCCGCTAATAGATCAAATTTAATGAATTCATTAGATGTATCAATAGAACAGGACCACCAGTGCGAGCGTTGTTTTGTGTTGCCGGTAAGAGCTTCTATGCGCTCTGCAAGGCGCGATTCACCATGGCCTGCGCTTCTCCCACGATTTCGTTCAAGTGCGCTTGACTTATGAAACTCTCCGCGTAAATCTTGTAGATGTTTTCCGTCCCCGAGGGACGCGCCGCGAACCAGCCACTCCTCGCCGTAACCTTCAGCCCTCCGATGGCCGCGTTGTTCCCCGGCGCGCGCGTCAGTTTCGCCGTGATCGGTTCGCCGCCGAGCGCTGCATCTTTAACGGCTTCCGGTGAAAGCTTCAGAAGCATGGTTTTTTCTTCGGGAGTGGCCGCTGCATCAATGCGCGTATAAAACGGTGTGCCGAATTCAGCGGTCATCTGGCGATAGTGCTCGCCGGGATCTTTTCCCGTGCGCGCCGTGATCTCCGCCGCCAACAGACACATGATCGGCCCATCCTTGTCGGTCGTCCAAACGGCGCCGTTTCGCCGTAGAAAACTTGCCCCGGCGCTTTCTTCCCCGCCAAAGCAGCAGGCGCCATCGAACAACCCGGGCGCGAACCATTTAAAACCTACAGGCACTTCAAACAGTTTGCGGCCTAGCTTCTGCACCACCCGATCTATCATGCTGCTGCTCACCAGTGTTTTTCCCACAACTGCGTCGCCCGGCCAGTCCGGCCGGTGCATCAGTAAATATTGGATCGCCACCGCCAGATAGTGGTTCGGATTCATCAGCCCCGCCGAGGGCGTGACAATCCCGTGCCGGTCGGCATCGGGATCGTTTCCAAACGCCACGCGAAACTTGTCTTTCATTTTCACAAGTCCCGCCATGGCATACGGGCTCGAGCAATCCATGCGAATTTCGCCGTCATGATCCACGGTCATGAACGAAAACGTAGGGTCAATCTTCGGGTTCACCAACGTAATTTCAAGCCCGTAAATGGAATTGATGGGCTCCCAATAAGGCTCCGCGGCTCCGCCCAGCGGGTCCACGCCCAAGTTCAGGCCGGCAGCGCGAATGGCCTCCATGTCGACGACGTTTCCTAGATCTTTTACGTACGGCAGTACGAAATCGTCCTCGTGCGTTGTAGGAGCCGCCAATGCCGTGGCATAAGTAATACGCGGCACCCCGGCATTGCCCGTCCGCAGCAGCTCATTTGCGCGCGTCTCAACCCATTGTGTGACGTCCGTATCCGCCGGGCCGCCATTCGGCGGATTGTACTTGAACCCTCCGTCGCGCGGCGGATTGTGCGAAGGCGTGATGACGACGCCATCCGCCAGATGTTCCTTTCGCCCGCGGTTGTAAACCAGAATCGCGCGTGAAATTACCGGGGTCGGCGTAACGCCATCGTTCCACTGAATCACCGTTTCCACCCGGTTCGCCGCCAGCACTTCGAGGGCGGTGCGTTGCGCAGGAGCGGAGAGCGCGTGCGTGTCCTTCCCCATAAAGAGAGGTCCGTCGATACCTTGCGCCCGGCGGTAGTCGCAGATCGCCTGGGTGATCGCCAGGATGTGCGCTTCCGTAAACGTGCCGTTCAGCGAGCTGCCGCGGTGGCCGCTGGTTCCAAAGCTGACGAGTTGTTGCGGATCGCTCAGGTCCGGCCGGCGCTCGTAGTAGCTCCGTTCCAGTTGCGCAAGATCGACCAGTAATTCTTTGGGTGCAGGAAGTCCCGCAAGCGGTGAGAGATGTGTTTTGTCATCCGCTTCATTCGGAACCGCCGGTGATTGTGACATTTGGTCTGCCCTCGGTACCGTCAATTATGTGATACCACTGCGGGCCCGGGAACTCCAATCTGATCGCCCAAAATTCATCCTCCAGAAATGTATTCACCGCGCGGAGACGGAGTATCATGGTGGGCCGTGTGCTCCCTCAGGGAGTGCAACCGGACCGGCCAATTGCTTATCTCTCTGGCACGATCGCTTTGCCCGCAACCTCTGCTCTTTTCCGGGCATCCCTGCCCTGAGAGAAAGGTACCCGAATGAAGTGCGAACCACCGGCAAGTTTCAGCTCGACGCCGGCAAGCGAGGAACACCATGCCAGACCCTCTTCCCACGAAACCCGGCGTTCCGGTTGAAGATAACCGCACCGGCTCAAGCGTCGAAACCCTGAAACGCGACATCCTCGACAATCTGTTTTACGTGGTTGGCCGGGCTGCCGAACACGCGGGCCCGATTGACTACTACATGGCCGTCGCCTATACAGTCCGCGACCGCATCCTTGCACGCTTCATGCACACAATTCACACCTACATGGAAACCCCCGTCCGCGCCGCTACCTATCTCTCTGCGGAATTCCTGATGGGGCCACAATTAGCCGCCAATCTGCTGAATCTGGGGCTGGATTCGCCATTCCGCCAAGCCGTCAAGGAACTTGGTTTGGACTTGGATGTGCTCCTCGATCAAGAAGCCGAGCCGGGACTCGGCAACGGCGGCTTGGGACGCCTCGCCGCGTGTTTCCTCGATTCCTTGGCGACATTGGGCGTTCCCTCAACCGGCTATGGCATCCGCTATGAGTACGGCATCTTCGACCAGAAAATCCAGGACGGCTGGCAGGTCGAATATACCGACCACTGGCTGCGCAACGGCAATCCTTGGGAGTTGCGCCGCACGCGACTCGCCGTTGAGGTTGGTTTTCATGGCCGCACCGAACAATGGACTGATGCCGAAGGCCGCCTCCGCGTCCGCTGGATTCCGCAGACGGTGGTGAAGGGCATACCCTACGACACCCCCATCGTGGGTTATCGCTCCGGCCTTGCCAATATTCTGCGCTTATGGCGCTCCGAAGCGCGCGAATCGTTCTATTTCGAGCGCTTCAATAGCGGCGATTACGGCGGCGCGGTGGCGGAAAAAGTGTTCGCCGAAAACATCACCAAAGTTCTCTATCCGAATGACGAGGATTTCCGCGGCAAGGAATTGCGCCTGCAGCAGCAGTACTTCTTCACCTCTTGCTCGCTTCAGGACATGATCCGAAGGCACTTGCGCCGAGGGCAGAATCTCGAGAATTTTCACGAACTATGGGCCATTCAGCTCAACGATACTCACCCCTCCATCGGCGTTGCCGAGCTGATGCGTTTGCTCCTCGACGAGCATGGCATGACCTGGGAGCAGGCCTGGAGCATCACCTCGGAGACCTTCAGCTATACGAATCACACGCTCTTGCCCGAGGCGCTGGAGCGCTGGCCGCTCCCGCTGTTTGCCTCGCTTCTCCCACGGCATCTCGAAATCATCTATGAAATCAACGCCCGCTTCCTGGCGGTAGTGCGCCAGCGCTTTCCGAATGACGAAGACCGGATTGCGCGGATGTCTCTGATTGACGAATCGGGCGAAAAGTACGTCCGCATGGCCCATCTCGCTTGCGTGGGCAGTCATAAAATTAACGGCGTCGCTGAAATCCACACCCAGTTGCTGAAGAGGGAATTACTCCGCGACTTCGCCGAACTTTGGCCGGACAAGATCGTCAACGTAACCAATGGCGTCACTCCGCGCCGCTGGCTCGCCGTCAGCAATCCCGAGCAATCCCAGCTCATGACCAGCAAGATCGGCGACTCCTGGGTGGATCACCTGGAAGATCTGAAGCGGCTGGAAGCCTACGCGGACGATGCCGCTTTTCGCGGGGATTGGCAGAAGGTGCAGCGCGCCGTGAAGGCCCGGTTGGCCGGCTTCATCTTGCAGCAGACGGGTGTTGCCGTCGACCCCGACTCCATGTTTGATGCCCAGGTGAAGCGCATTCACGAGTACAAGCGCCAGCACCTGAATGTGCTCCATATCCTCACTCTTTACCAACGGCTGAAGAATAATCCCTACCTTGATATCACTCCGCGCACTTTCATCTTTGGCGGCAAAGCGGCTCCCGGCTATCGCATGGCCAAGCTCATCATCAAACTCATCAATTCTGTGGGCGACGTCATAAACCAGGATCCCGAAGTGAAAGGCCGCCTCAAAGTCGTCTTTCTGCCCGGATACGATGTGACCTTCGGGCAGTTGGTCTATCCTGCGGCCGACCTGAGCGAGCAAATCTCCACGGCCGGCACGGAGGCGTCAGGCACCGGCAACATGAAGTTCGCCATGAACGGGGCACTCACCATCGCTACGCTCGATGGTGCCAACGTCGAGATTCGCGATGCCGTTGGCGCTGAGAATTTCTTCCTCTTTGGTTTGACAGTGGAACAAGTCCGCGCTACTTGGGCCGCCGGCTACGATCCGCGCCACCTCTATGAATCGATTCCTGCCCTGCGCAGCGTGATTGATGCGCTCTATTCCGGCCAATTTTCCCAGGGGGACCGCGAACTCTTTCGCCCCCTGCTCAATTCGCTTCTTGAACATGATTCCTATCTCCTGCTTGCCGACTACGAGTCCTACATCCACTGCCAGGATCAGGTGGCCGAGGCTTACCGGGATCAGGAAGCCTGGTCCAGGATGTCCATCCTCAATGCGGCGCGCATGGGAACCTTCTCATCTGACCGGGCCATCGATGAGTACTGCCGCAAGATTTGGGGCATCCACCACCTTTCCGCGCCAATGTTGCAAAGCGCCTGACCCCATGCATCGTTTCGGCTGCCCCGCATCGGCACGGCCAACCCCGCAAGTCCGCTCCTTAAATTTTTCGGTTGTCAGCGAGCGAATAAAGTGGCATCGTCTCCCCTCCAGGGAAGTGTCCCCCCTGGTGAACCAGGTTCAACAAACTTGCAGGTTGGCGTTCCCCTTGTTGTTTGGTGTCAAGGTGCCCGGCGGACGGACAAACACAAAGCACGGCGCGAATTCCTCGTGTGGGAAGTGCGCTTTCCATGCTGAGTTGCTCCTCAAGCTGCACTTGGAGAGCAACCCGCAAGCGCTCGCCTTGGTGCGTGCCGCAATCGAACGCGCCACGGAGGTTCTGCATTTTCACGAAGAGGAGTCGCGCGCCATTGTGCGCTCTGTGGATGAGGCCCTCGCCAATGTTATCCGACACGCCTACCGGGGGAAATCCGGCTGCCCTATTGAAGTAACTTGTCGCCACTTGCACCGCACCCAGAATGGCGCGTGCGTCAGCGGTATCGAAATTGTTTTGCGGGACTCCGGTGTGCGTGCCGATCCCGCGAAAATGAAGGGCCGTTCCCTTAAGGAGATTCGCCCCGGTGGGCTGGGGCTGCATTTCATGAGGGAAAGCATGGACGAAGTTGAATTCAGCCGCAAAAAGGGCAAGAATCAGCTTCGCCTGGTGAAATACTTGGCTCCGGCTGCTCCCGCAGCAGCGCCGGAAGGAGAATAGACCGTGCAGATTGTCGCGCGTGCCATAAATGGCTGGACGATCCTGGATCTCTCGGGCGATATCGATTTGGCGAACTCGCCCGCCATGCGCAAGGCCTTGCTTGGCGAGATCAAAGAGAAACGCACGCCCAAGGTTTTCCTGAACCTCAAGAATGTCCGTTATATCGACAGCTCCGGCATCGCCTCTCTTGTCGAAGGTCTGAAGGCCTCGCGCGATCAGGGATCTCGCCTGATCCTGTACGGTCTGAACAAAACCGTCCGCGAAGTGATGCAACTTTCGCGCCTGCAAAAGATCTTTGAGATCTATGAAGACGAGGAGCACGCACTCGCTTCTTAGATGAGCAGAACCGTTTCCCCGCAAAGGTAGAGTGGCCCAGTGGAATTTGCGCGAAAAGTCGGCGCTGCCGTCATCAATGCTCTCTCCTATCTCGGCTCCCTGGCCGCGCTGGGCGGACGTGCCGCTTTTGCCGCTTTCATCGGCCCTTTTCTCGGCAGGCCTGTGCGATTCCAGAGTGCGGTCGAGCAAGCCATGGAAGCGGGTGTGCGCGCGCTTCCTATCCTTTCTCTCATCACGTTTTTCATCGGCCTGATCCTGGCGTTGCAAAGCGCCTACGAATTAAAGAGGTTCGGCGCGCTCAACTATGTCGCCAGCGCCGTGGCCATCTCCATGTCGCGCGAACTCGGCCCGCTGATCACCGCCATCGTCGTGATTGGGCGTTCGGGTTCGGCCTTCGCCGCCGAGATCGGCACCATGAAGGTTTCCGAGGAAATTGACGCGTTGGAGACCATGGCCATCGATCCCGTCCACTTCCTGGTCACCCCGAAGTTCATCGCCATGGTTCTGATGTTGCCATGCCTGACCATTTGGGCTAATTCCATGGGTATCCTTGGGGGATCTCTGTTCGGAGTGCTGCAGGCGGACTTCACGTGGGGCCGCTACATCCGCGCCTCGCTCGAAGCCCTGTTTCTTCGCGACGTCGTCACCGGCCTCATCAAGAGCTTCATGTTCGGCGTCACTATCACGGCCGTGGGTTGCCTCGAAGGACTCTCAACTGGGGGTGGCGCGGAGCAGGTCGGCCGCTCCACGACCCGCGCCGTCGTCGTCTCCATTTTTCTGGTAATCCTCGTCGATTTGGTGTTCACGACGCTGTTCTTTTTCCTCGGAGCGCACTGAGAACTATGCCTGGAATCGCGGACACAACTCGCAGCAGCCTCTCATCGGATGGACCGATGATTTCCTTGCGGGACGTCCGCGTCAGCTATTCCGGCAGGGAAATCCTGCACGGCACTACATTCGACGTCCAGCGCGGCGAAACTCTCGTCATCCTTGGCGGTTCGGGCTCCGGCAAAAGCACGCTGCTGCGGACTCTCGTCGGCCTCGAAAAACCAACCTCCGGCGAAGTCTGGATTGCCGGGAAGAATTTTTCCGCCATTTCCGGCGCGGAGCGCGACGCTATCCGCAAGAAAATTGGCATGTCCTTCCAGGGCGGTGCGCTTTTTGGCTCTATGACCGTGGGCGAAAATGTCGCCCTTCCTTTGCGCGAGCACACCAAGCTCGAGGCTTCCACCATCGACATCATGGTTCGCCTCAAACTCGACCAGGTCGGCCTTTCCGGGTATGAACAGTACATGCCCTCGCAGCTCAGCGGCGGCATGAAGAAGCGCGCTGCCGTGGCGCGTGCCCTGGCCATGGATCCGGAGATTCTTTTCTTCGATGAGCCGTCCGCGGGTCTCGACCCTATTATTGCCGCCGGCATCGATCAACTCATTCTGGATTTGAAACAGGCGTTCCGCATGACCATCATCGTGGTTACGCACGAACTGGCCAGCGCCTTTCTGATCGCCGACCGCATGGTCCTGATCAACAAAGGAGATGTGGTGGCCATGGGCACTGCAAAGGAAATGCAGAACAGCACGCATCCCCGGGTTCGCCAATTCATGGATCGCGTCCCCGAACCCGCCGTGGCCCAGGAACTCGATTATCTGCAGATGTTGACGGAGCAGCAGCCCAGGTAGGGTGCGCAGTCTCCGGGGAAGAGCAGGTAGAGATGGAAGCAAAACGCGAGCAAGCCTTTGTCGGATTCTTCGTGCTGGTTGCCGCCGCGCTGTTGATCTTTACGGTCTTTGGCGTCACCGGCGCTTTCCAGGGCGCCGCGAAGACGTTTCACTCCAAATTTCCCAACGCCGCGGGGCTGGAGCCCGGCGCCTCCGTGCACTACGCCGGAGGCCAGAAAATTGGCCGCGTCGAAAAAATGCAGATTGATCCTGGCGATCCCTCTCTTATCGACATGACGTTTAGTGTGAAAAGCGATCTGCCCGTGAAGGCCGACAGCAAGGTGGCCATCCTGAGTTACAGTCCGCTTGGCGATAATCACCTGGAGATTCTGCCGGGAACTCTCAATGCTCCTCTCGCTCCATCCGGCGCCCTCCTGGCCTCCAAACCTTATCTCGGCTTCAACGATTTGGCGGAGCAGATCAACAAGTTGACGCCGCAAGCCCAGGAACTCCTCACTAATCTCAATGACCGCATTAAGCAACTGAACACCACGATTAATCGCGTGAACGATCTGCTCAGCGATCAGAATCGCCAGAACATTTCCGCGAGTCTCGCCGATCTCCACGGCATGCTCAACGAGGACCGTCCGGTTGTCCGGTCGGCCTTGAAGAACGTAAATGCCGCTAGCGAGAAGATCACGCCTCTCCTCGATCAGTTGCATAAAACCATCGATCAGGCCAACGAAACCTTGAAGCATGCGGATGACATGATCGGAGAAAACCGTGAAGAGGTGCGCGCCTCGGTCTCCAAACTCCATGAATCCCTGAACAACCTCTCGGACCTTTCGCACCGCCTGGATCAGATGCTGGACGTCAATTCCGAAAACATTGATGAGATTCTGGAGAACCTCCGCCATATCACGGAGAACATGAGAGAATTTTCCGACATCATTAAGACCCAGCCATCCTCGCTAATCCATTCCGGCAGTCCGCGCCAGCATGTACCGGGAGGACATCCATGAGCCACACTCTGCGCAGGCTTGAAACTCAAAACTACATTGCGCCAGCCCATGAAGGAAGAGCCGGGTTGATGCGATTCTCGTTGGCCCTCGTGGCGCTCGCTCTGCTGCTGGGCGGGTGCGGCCACATGCAGCCCGTCAAGTACTACGAAATCTCCTATCCTTCAGTCGGCCCGCTCAAGCAGGAACCCTTGAACGCCACACTTCTGGTGCGCACCTTCGCCACTTCGCATCTTTATCGTGAAGATCGCATTGTCTACGGTTCTGGCTCTGAGCAAATGGGAACGTATCAGAATGAGCGGTGGAGCGAGCCTCCCGCGGAAATGTTGCAGAATGCCATGGTGCGCGAATTGCGCTCCACGGGCCGCTTTCGCATCGTGACGGCTCTGCGCAGCGATTCCAGCGGTGATTTCGTTCTTACCGGCCATCTCTACGATTTCAAGGAAGTGTCCGGGAATGGCATCGTCGCCCGGATTAGCTTTGACGCCGAGCTGCGCGATCTGAAGGCCGGCAAAACCGTGTGGACGTACACCTATAATCATGACGAGCCCAGCAACGGCAAAGATGTCGCCTCTCTCGTTGCTGCCATCGACCGGAATGTTCAACGCAGCGTTCAGGAAGTGGAAACGGGCATCCAGCAGGCGCTGGTGGCTTATCCCGTGAAGTGAAGAAACGCACTTCCCTGGATATCCGGCGATCAGCGGCCTGTTTCTGATTCGCGAGACTCAGACCTGCTCCGCTCTTGCAGCGCATATCTCTTGTTCAAACTCGGGCGCCCAGTTTCTCCCAGCGTGAATACCCCCTCCGTAGCCTTTCTTCTCTCCAGCCCCCGCAGAGAGGGCCGCGTCAACTCCGCCGATACTTGCTGTGCATGCACAATCTAGTCTCAAATAGAATTACACTGTATCTCGGGAGCCATCACCCATGTCGACATCTGCCCAAAGCAAGGAATCTGCCGTTCCGGCAGCCAGCTCAGCTTCGACCGTCTTTGTTAAGCCCGTCTTCGATTTCCTGGACCTCCGGGCCCAGTTTGCCTCCATCCGTGAGGAAGTCCTCGCCGCGGTCACGCGCGTCATCGAAAGCCAGTACTTCATTCTTGGTCCCGAGGTGAAGCTTCTCGAGGAGGAAGTGGCCGCGAAGCTCGGCGCCAGGTTTGCCGTAGGCTGTGCCTCGGGCACGGACGCTCTCATTCTTTCCCTGATGGCTGCGGGCATCGGTCCCGGCGACGAAGTCATCACAACGCCCTTCAGCTTTATCGCTACCGCTGGTTCCATTGCCCACGTGGGTGCCAGGCCGGTCTTTGTGGACATCGATCCGATCACCTTCAACATCAATCCGGCCCGGATCGCCGCGGCCATCACTCCAAAGACTCGAGCGATCATGCCCGTGCACCTCTTTGGACTCCCCGCCGATCTGGATCCCATCCTGGAAATCGCCAGGGCAAAAGGCCTCCTGGTCATCGAAGACGCCGCGCAGGCCATCGGCTCCCGCTACAACGATCGCTTCATCGGCACTATTGGCGACTTCGGATGCTTCAGCTTCTTCCCCTCGAAAAACCTGGGCGGTGCAGGCGACGGTGGCCTGATTACCACCAACGACCCGGCCCGGGCCGAGCGCCTCCTCATGCTTCGCGGCCACGGCAGCAAGAAAAAGTACTACCACGACATCCTCGGCACCAATAGCCGGCTGGACGCCCTGCAAGCCGCCGTGTTGCGAGTGAAACTCCCCCACCTCGATTCCTGGGCTGCTGGCCGCCAAAACCGCGCCCAGCGCTACCGCAAGCTCTTTGAAGAGCAGGGGCTGACTTCCTTTGTCACGTGTCCGCCGCAGCCTCCGGCAAACTTCCACCATGTCTATAATCAGTTCACCATCCGCTTGCCGCAGCGTGATGCACTCAAGGAGTCTCTCCGTGTCGCGGGCATCCCGTCCGAAATCTACTACCCGCTCTGCCTTCACCTTCAGCCGGTCTTCCAGTATCTTGGCTACAAGCTTGGCGCCCTGCCTGTCGCGGAAGCAGCCAGCAGGGAAGTACTCTCCCTGCCCGTGTTCCCTGAGCTCAAGGATGCCCATCAGGACCTCGTCGTCGAATCAATCGCGGCCTTCCGCGCGGCTCTAGGCGCTACCTGAAATGTGACGAAGGCTTCCGAGCCCGCCGCATGGATTCTGCTCGCAGCAACGAGCACCGCTCACGAGGGACTTTCGTGGCAGGCGTCGAATACTTCTGGGGGCAACGCTTGCAGGAAGCGCAGGTGCCGCGTCGCGCTGAATACTTAATCACGCGCTGTTGTATTTCACATCAGTCCCGTCTCCTCTGCGATGCTCCTTCTTTTCTTAGAGTTAGCCACGCAGGGTGAATCGAGCACGATTTTGCCCGCTGCAAATCTCCACACTCGGCGCCTAGTTTTTTGTCAAGCGCTTCTCGCCTTCTTCTCTATGTTCCAACGAACTCTTTTATTATGAGCAACTTAAACTCGTGGCTCTGAATTGCCTTAGATTGGCAGACAAGTTGCCCTTATAGAGTCTGGAGTCAGGAATACATTAGGAACCCCGGAGGCGGGCCATGACAGTCATTTTGATGCTTTCAATGTTCGCGATCTTCCTCATCATCGATTACCTGAGGCACCGCAAGGAAGTGCCACACACCGCAGAGGGAAGAGAAGAAACGGCGACACTTTCGCCGCGCATGCTGCCCAGCTTTGTAGCAGGTTTTGAGTTGCCCGATAATCGGCGCTATCACCCGGGCCACACTTGGGCGTTGCAGGAAAGCCCCACCTTGGTTCGCGTGGGAATCGATGATTTTGGCGCGCGGCTTGCTGGAAAGCTCGACGGCCTCGTCCTCCCAAAGCGTGGCCAGTGGCTGCGGCAAGGCCAGAAATTCGCCACGATTATCCGCGACGGCCAGCGCACTGATCTGGTTTCCCCGATCGAAGGCGAGGTTACTAACGTCAACGAGGCCCTCACCGCCAATACTTCCTTGGCCAACACAGATCCATACGGAGAGGGTTGGTTCGTTTCCGTGATCTCCCCCGATCTGCAGATCAGCTTCCGCAACCTCCTCAACGGCAGCCTGGCGCGCAAGTGGATGGCCGATGCCGCCAGCCGCCTGCAGCTTCGCGTGCCGGCTCTCGCCGGTGTCGTCGCTCAAGACGGAGGCCCAGCAATACATGATCTGACCGCGCAAATGCCCGCGGAGAAGTGGGGCGAGATTACGCGCGAGTTCTTCCTCACCTAACATCCTAGTGAACCCCAGCCAAGGCCCCGGTCGAAAGTGGACCGGGGCCTCGGCGTTTCTCCACATTTAATGCAGTCAGCATGAATGGGCAGCTGAAATAGTCCGCAGACTGACGTGACGCAGGTCACGCCCCAGTGTGCTGGAACGCACTGGACTGCGACTCCCCCTCCTCTATATTCAATTTGGGTCAGCGACTGCGCAGAAGGTCTCATCGCTGACGAGGTCACCCCTGCTGAACTTTTCTACACTTCTCGAACATCGCTTTGCGTCGTCTGACCCAGATGTTCGGATGACCCTTCGCCGGTCTTTGACACCCTTCGCGGCGCTTGATCGAACGCCAAGTATCAATCTCAGCCATCTATCAAATGTCGATTTTGGTCCCCGGCTAGGACCTTTAAGCCATCTGGCAGGGACGTAGGTAGCCACAGGGAGCGTATATGAGCAAGGGCATTCTCTACGACGCGACTCTTTGTATCGGCTGCAAATTGTGCGAAAAAGGCTGTGCCGAGCGAAACGGCCTCCCCTACGACGACACCATTGCCGCTGAGCAGAAGCAGTCGGAACACAAGTTCACCGTGGTACTCACAAGGAACGATAAGTTCATGCGTCGCCTGTGCATGAACTGCCAGGATCCGAGCTGTGCTTCTGTCTGCCCCGTCGCCGCACTCCGCAAGACAGCCCTAGGACCTGTCACCTACGATGCCTCCCGTTGCATGGGCTGTCGCTACTGCATGCTCGCGTGTCCATTCTCAGTTCCGAAGTACGAATGGAACAAGCCATTGCCACTCGTCCGAAAGTGCGACATGTGCTTCGATCGCGTTGCACGTGGACTGCAAACGGCCTGCGCAGAAGCGTGCCCCACAGGCGCAACAATGTTTGGCGTCAGGGAGGATCTGGTTTCTGAAGCAAAAGACCGCATCGCCAAGAATCCTGAAAACTATGTCAATCACATATTCGGTCTGAACGAAGTTGGGGGAACTTCGGTCTTGCTGCTCTCCAGCGTTCCGTTCGAGGAGTTCGGCTATAGAACCGACCTCAGCGGAGAAGCGCTTCCTTTGCTGACCTATCGTGTCCTTTCCCACATCCCGGATCTTGTGACCATTGGCGGTGTAGCGCTCGGAGGACTGTGGTGGCTTACCAATCGCAAAAATGAACTGGTCCGCGCGGAACACGGAAATAGTGACCCTACGCTTGGAGGAAGGAACGATTATGCAAAGTCCTAAGATCACCTTCTGGCGGGTGGTACTCGTTTTGATCCTCCTCGTGGGAGCCTATGCGACAGTGGTGAGGTTTACTAAGGGCCTCGGAGCTTCGACGAACCTCAGTGATGCGTTCCCCTGGGGGCTGTGGGTGGGTTTTGACGTGATGTGCGGCGTTATGTTGGCCGCAGGCGGATTTACCTTGACTGCCACGGTGTACATCCTTAACCTCCGTGAATTCAAACCAATCATTCGGCCCACGGTCCTGACCGCTTTCCTGGGATACATACTCGTTACAGTCGCCCTGTTATTTGACCTCGGTCGCGGCTACCGGATCTGGCACCCCCTGGTGATGTGGAATCCCCGCTCGGTGATGTTCGAGGTCGCGTGGTGTGTCACGCTATATTCCACCGTCCTCTCACTTGAATTCTCATCGGTTGTCTTCGAGCGGTGGCGATTCTTCAAGCTCCTTCGCCTTCAAAAAATGCTTGTCATTCCGCTAGTCATAGCAGGCGTGATGCTTTCCACGCTGCATCAATCTTCACTTGGAAGCCTCTATCTGATTGTTCCGAACAAGCTCCACCCTCTTTGGTATACCCCCATCCTGCCGGTTCTGTTCTTCCTCTCGGCCATCTGCGTGGGCCTCGCTATGACCATCTTCGAGTCCTCCATGAGTGCCAGACACTTTGGGAGACACTTGGAATTGCCGCTTCTGCGCCAGTTGGGGAGAACCCTTCTCGTTGCCCTTGGAGTGTACACGGTCGTCAGATTCCAGGATCTCTTGCACCGGGGCGTATGGCACCTACTACAGTGGAGAAGTCCCGAAACACCCCTCTTCGTTCTGGAAATGCTGCTCTGTTCGTTTGCCCCAATCTGCCTTCTTCTGATTCCCAAAGTGCGGAATAACGCAGACGGCCTTTATCTGAGTTCAGTGCTCTGCTTGCTCGGTTTCGTCACCAACCGCCTGAATATCGCGATCACCGGCATGGAACGTTATGCGGGCCAGCAATATTTTCCGAAGTGGACGGAAATTTCCATCACCTTGGCCATCGTTGCTTCCGGGTTCCTTATCTTTGCGCTAGCGGTGAAGTACCTGCCGATCTTCGAAAGCGAAGTGCCCCGCCAATCGCTAGCAGTGCCGGAAACCGCCGGAGGCAAGCTTCCGGAGCTTTACCATGTCGAATCCTGAAGATAGATCGGGCCTATCGTACCTGTGGAAGAGTGTTACGGGCAGCCTCAGTTCCAAGCTGCTCCTGCTGCTCGTTTCTTCGATGGCCCTCGTCTTCGGAGTGCTGGGCTACCTGAATATTCAGCTCCACCGCACGCACCTGGAGCGCGATGCTCTTGCTGATGCCGCCCGCACCAGCAGTGTCATCAAGCGCAATACTTCCTACTATATGCTCCGCAATCAGCGTGACGGCCTCTATCACATCATCACCGAAATGGCCGATGAGCCCGGCATGGTCCGCATCCGCATCATCAACGATCAGGGCCGCATCAGCTTTTCCTCCGATACTTCCGAGATGTACAAGTACGTGGACCAGAACATGAAGGCCCACGATGCCACCGTGGCGGGCAGCGCGCTGCGCATCTCCGACATCAAGCAGAATTTCCGCACCTACCGGCTCCCCAATGGCGAGCGCGCCCTTGGCGTCATCGACCCCATTGAGAATGCTCCCGCCTGCAGCAATGCCGAATGCCACGCCCACCCCGCCGGGGTGAAGGTCCTTGGCGTCCTCGATACCAACATTTCTCTTGCCAGCAGCGAACAAAACGTCGCCGAGAGCACCCGCCAAGTGCTGCTCTACACCATTCTCGCGGTCTTCGGCGTCGCCATCATCAGTGTCGGCTTTGTTCGCCGCATGCTCCAGGGGCCGCTCACCGCCCTTACGGAAGGCACCAAGCGCATTGGTTCGGGCGACCTCGGCTATCAGATCAAGATCCCGTCGCACGGTGAACTGGAGGACTTGGCCACCTCCTTCAACACTATGAGCTCGCAACTCCAGGAGGCTCACCAGGAAATCAACGCCTGGGCGCGAACTTTGGAAGCCCGCGTTGAGGAGAAAACGCGTCAGCTCAAGGGCGCTCAAGACGAAATGTTGCGTGTGGAGCGCATGGCTTCCATCGGCAAACTCGCCGCCGTCGTCGCCCACGAAATCAATAATCCGCTGGCCGGCATTCTCACCTACGCCAAATTGCTCAAGAAGCGCCTTTCTCGCGATTCCGCCACGCAAAAAGAAAATCAAAAAGAAAACATCGAAATGCTCGACCTCGTCGAGACCGAGAGCCGCCGCTGTGGCGAAATCGTCAAAAATCTCATGACCTTTGCGCGCCCCACCTCCTTGAGTAGCGAGCCAGCCGACTTGAACGCCGTCATTGATCGCTGCATCCGCCTCGTCCAGCACCAGCTCGAGCTGAAGAACATCGAACTCCACCTCAATCTCGCTCCGGATCTTCCCAACGTCCGCTGCGATCCTGGCCAGATCGAACAGGTCATCCTGGCCCTCGTCATGAACGCCATCGACGCGCTTCCCAATGGTGGTAACCTGACGCTGAACTCTCACCGACTGCCGGGTACTGGCAACATCCAGATTGAAGTCCGGGACGACGGCGTTGGGATGCCCCCGGAAGTCCTGGCAAATATGTTTGAACCCTTTTTTACGACCAAAGAACACGGGCGCGGTCTTGGGCTTGGTCTGGCCATCAGCCGCAACATCGTGGATCGTCACGCCGGTAAGATCGCAGTGGCTTCAGAGCCTGGCCGTGGGACATCCTTCACGATCACGCTGCCTGTGCATTCCAATGTCGTGTTGAACAATGGCCCCGCGGTTGTCGCGGGGTAAGGAGCAGCGATCATGGCCACAAAAGGGAATTTGCTCGTTGTTGATGACGAACTGATTGTCCGCGACTCTCTCGATAAGTGGTTCCGCGAAGAAGGCTATGACGTCACCGTGGCCGAAAGCGCCCAGGACGCCCTCACCAAAATGGCCGCCAAGCGCTTTGACTTGGCGCTCGTCGATATCAAGATGCCTGGCACCGATGGCGTCGAGCTACAGCGCCGCATGCGCGAGATCGACCCCGAAATGCTCGTGATCATCATGACCGGCTACGCCAGTGTGGATACAGCCGTCGCAGCCCTCAAGAATGGTGCCTATGATTATGTTTCCAAGCCCTTTGACCCGGACGACATCGCGCACAGTGTCCACAACGCCATTTCCCACAAGCGTGCCGAACAGGAGAACGTCCGTTTGCGCGAAACCGTTGCTTCCGTGGTTCGCCCACAGGAAATTGTCGGACAAAGCGCCGCGATGGTTCGCGTCTTTGAAGCCATCCAGACGGTTGGCCCCACCGACGCGACCGTTCTGATTACCGGCGAAAGCGGCACCGGCAAGGAACTCTGCGCCCGTGCGATTCATGCGGCCAGCCCCCGCCACTACAATCCGCTCGTGGTGATTCATTGCGGCGCACTGGCGGAAACACTCCTCGAAAGCGAGCTTTTCGGTCATGAAAAAGGCGCCTTTACCGGCGCGCAGTACCGCAAGAAGGGCAGCTTTGAAGTTGCCGAGGGCGGCTCCGTCTTTCTCGATGAAGTCGGCGACATCAGCCTGAAGACCCAGACCGATCTGTTACGTGTACTCCAGGAACGCGAAATCACCCGCGTCGGCAGCACCCACCCCATCCAGGTGGATTTTCGCTGCATCGCCGCCACCAATAAGAAACTCGACCAGCTCATCGAAGAAGGCCGCTTCCGCCCCGACCTCTTCTACCGTCTGAATGTCTTTCAGATCCAACTGCCGGCGCTGCGCGATCGCAAGGGCGATATTCCGATTCTGGTGGAACACTTTGTTCGCAAGTTCTCTGCTTCCATGAACAAGCGCATCAATCGTGTCTCGCCGACAGCCATGGCCCTCCTGGACCGCTACCAGTGGCCCGGCAACGTCCGCGAACTTGAAAACGCCGTGGAACGCGCCATGGTGGTCGCGCAGGAACCGGAAATTCGGGAGGGAGATTTCGCCTTGCGCCTGCCACTCGCCGAAAATCAGCCCCGTACCTTGGAAGACATCGAGCGCGCCCACATCCTCGCCGTTCTCGAAGATTGTAAGGGCAACCAGACCCTCGCCGCCGAGGTCCTCGATATCGATCGCGTCACCTTGCACAACAAGCTCAAGAAGTACGGATGGAAGCGGGTCACTGCGGACGCCCTGTGAACCTCGTTCAGCTACTCCCGTTCGGCCCCGCCGCCGCGGAGACGCTCTCCGAACTCCGCGCGGGACTCGAACGCGAATTCGCTGTCCCCTGCGAGATTCTTCCGCCGGAGCCGGAACCCGCTTTTGCTTTCAATCTCACCCGGCAGCAGTACTCTTCCACCGAAATTCTCGCCGCGATGCTGAAGCGCAACACTCCCGCGAAGTGGCGCCTCCTCGGCGTTACCCCTGTGGACCTCTACATCCCCATCCTCACCTTCGTGTTTGGGGAAGCCCAATTACCCGGCACCTGCGCGGTAGTTTCCTCTCATCGCCTGAGTCAGGAGTTTTATGGCTTACCTGCGGATCCCAGGCTGCAGCACGAGCGTTTGCTCAAGGAGGCCGTCCACGAGCTCGGCCACACCCTCAACCTGTCGCACTGTGAAGACTACCAGTGCGCCATGGCCCCTTCTCACGGTGTGGAATGGATTGACTTGAAGACCAGCAGCTTCTGCGGCACCTGCCGCACTCTCGTCCCCACCCGCAGTATCCTCAACGCTTCCAGGTAGCGCTTCGCAGCGAACTACTCTACCGAACCGGTTCTCACCCGCAACTCAGGCCGCTACTTCCTTCATCTTCTTTCGCGGCACGATCTTCCGCACCACCACGTAGAGCATGGGGATGAAAAGCAAATTCAGCGTCGTCGCCGCGATCATTCCACCAAAAACCGTTGTGCCCACCGATACGCGCCCCGCCGCCCCCGCGCCTTCCGCAATCACCAGCGGCACCACGCCCAGGATGAACGCCATGGACGTCATCAAAATAGGCCGCAGCCGGATGCGCGCCGCTTCCACCGCCGCATCCAGAGTTTCGTAGCCTTGCTCCTGCAACTGCTCCGCAAATTCCACAATCAGAATCGCATTTTTGCTCGCCAGACCAATCAACATCACCAGCCCGATCTGACAGTACACATCATTCGTCAGCCCCCGCGTCCATAGCGCGCCAAGCGCTCCCAGGAGCGCGCCCGGAACCCCCAGCAGCACGATCGACGGCAGTACGTAGCTTTCATACTGCGCCGCGAGTGTCAGGTACACGAAGACCAGTCCGAGCCCGAACAGAATCACCGCTTTTCCCCCGGATTCGATCTCCTCCAACGACAATCCGCTCCATTCATACTTCATGCCCTGTGGCAGCACTTTTTTTGAAAGCTCGGCCATGGCCGCAATGCCCGCACCCGAGCTGAGTCCCGCTGCCGCCGACCCGTCAATTTCCGCCGAACGGAACAAATTGAAGTGCGAAATCACCTGTGGATTCTCGGTCTGTTCGATTCCCACGACATTGTCCAGCGGCACCATTTTGCCCGTGTTGGACTTCAGGTAATACGTCCGAATGTCCTTCGCCCCCGAACGGAACTGCTGATCCGCCTGCACATAAACGCGATATGACCGGTTGTTGAAATCGAAATCGTTTACGTACACCGAACCCATGAACACTTGGAGAGCATCCGTAATCTGGCTCAGCGGCACTTGCAGGCTTTTGGCCTTTTCGCGGTCAATCTTGACAAGATATTGCGGGTCGTTGGCGGTGAAACTGGTGAACAGCCCGGTGACCTTCCCGCTCTTATTGCCTTCAGCCACCAATTGATTCGCCGTGTTTGCAATGGTTTGCAGAGTATTACGTCCCAGGTCCTCCAGTTGATAGGCGAATCCTCCGAAGGTTCCCAAGCCTTGCACGGCGGGCGGATTGAAGGGCACGATGATTCCGCCCGGAATCCCCAGCAACGGGCCGCGAACTTTGTTCAGGACGGCGAACGACGTGTGATCTTTTCCCTTGCGGTCGCGGAATTCTTTCAAGTTTACGAAGATGATCGCTTTATTGGGAGCATTGCCGGAAAAGCCGAATCCCACGACCGTGAATGCACCGTCAATTTCGGGCACGTGGGCAAGCACTTCCTCGGCTCTGGCGCAGACGTCGCGTGTGTATTGCAACGAAGCACCCTGCGGTGTTTGTACCGCCACCATCAGGTAGCCCTGATCATCCTCTGGCAGGAATCCCTGCGGAATTGTTCGGTACAGCCAGAAAGCCAGTCCCAAGGTCGCGGCAAAGGCCAGCAGGAATGCATAGCGAAGCCGCAGCACCCCGCGAAGCGTCGTCGTGTAGAGCTTCGACCCGGCGTCAAACACCTTGTTGAACAATCTGAAGAAAATGCTCTGTGCCCGTGCACGATGATGTCCAAGGAAGATCGCAGAAAGCGCGGGAGTGAGGGTAAGGGCGTTGAATGCCGAGATGGAAACCGAAAACGCGATGGTCAGCGCGAACTGCCGGAACAGGATTCCCGTTGTTCCCGGGAACAACGCCACGGGAATGAACACGGACACCAGCACCAGCGAGGTTGCCACCACCGCCCCGGCCACTTCTTTCATCGCCACGCTCGCGGCATTGTGCGGCTCTGTGATACCCTCCACGATGTGCCGCTCCACGTTTTCGATCACCACGATCGCGTCATCCACCACCAGTCCGGTGGCCAGCGTGATGCCGAACAGGGTCAGCGTGTTGATGGAAAAACCCAGCACCTTCACGAAGACAAACGTGCCGATCAGCGATACGGGAATCGTGACCGCGGGAATGAGCGTGCTCCTCCATTCCTGCAGGAACAGGTACATCACCAGCAGCACCAGCACGATGGCCTGGAGAAGCGTGATCAGCACGTCGCGGATGGATTCGCCAATTACCGTCGTCGTGTCGAAAGCCACGGCGTATTTCAGCCCCGGGGGGAAGTTCTTCGAGAGTCTCTCAAGTTCAGCCTTTGCCGCGCGGTCCACATCCAGCGCGTTCGCGCCCGGCAATTGCGTGATGCCGATGCCAACGGCGTCGTGGCCGTTGTAGCGCAAAAGCGAGCCATAGTCTTCCGCGCCCAGTTCTGCGCGGCCCACGTCCTTCACGCGCACAAGCGTGCCATCCGTGCCTGTTTTTAAAATGATGTTTTCAAATTCGGCGGCTTCGGTCAGACGTCCAATAGCGCGCACGCTAATCTGGTAGGCCTGGCCGCTTTCCGTCGGCGGCTGCCCCACCTGCCCCGCGGCCACCTGTACGTTCTGCTCTTGGAGCGCGTTCACGACATCCGTGGCGGTCAATCCGCGCTGGGCCAGGCGCGCCGGGTCCAGCCACAGCCGCATGGCGTATTTGCGCTCGCCAAAGATGAAAACGTCCCCGACACCTTTGACTCGCTTCATGGCGTCGCGCACATACACGTCCAGGTAGTTGCTCATAAACAGGCTGTCATACTGCCCGTTTAACGAGTACACGCCCGCGCCAAGGATAAACCCCGAAGCCTGTTTCGTTATGATGACCCCGGTGTTCTTCACTGCATTGGGAAGGCGGCCGAGTGCCTGGCTGACGCGGTTCTGCACGTCCACGGAGGCCAAGTCCACATCTCGCGTCACGTCGAAGGTCACCGTGATCTGGCTGGTGCCGTCATTCCCGCTGGTGGAAGTGATGTACTTCATCCCCGGACTGCCGTTGATGGCTTGTTCCATGGGAATGGTCACGGCCGATTCCACGGCTTGCGCGTTTGCCCCGATATAGTTGCTGCTGACGACGACTTGCGGGGGCGCCAGATCCGGGAATTGCGCAACCGGAAGATTAGGCAGCGAGATGGCCCCGCCGAGAATAATCAGCAGCGCACAAACGGTGGCGAATACGGGACGTCGAATGAAGAAATCAACAAACAACGGTCTGCTCCGCCTTTCTTCTCAACTCTGCTGATTTTTGCGAATTTCCAGGGAACTAGCGGCCTTTGCTTCCCGGCGATACTGCGCTGCCCGCGTCTTTGCCGCCCCCCTGCAAAAGCTCCGTGACCGGTGCTCCGTCCTGCAGAAATTGCGTGCCAGACACGATTACGTGATCGCCCGCCTTCAGCCCTTCCAGCACCGGGTAGTTGTTTCCGATGATCTCTCCCAATTTCAGTAACCGCTGGCGCGCTATTGTCCCGTTTGCTTCTTTTACGGCCACAAACGCAAAGAACTGGCCGTTGATTCGCTGCACCGCCAATACCGGCACCACCGGCCCTTCCCGGTTTCCCCAAGTAATTCGGGCCCGCACCTGCTGGGCAATGCGCAAGTTCGCCTTCAGGTTGCCCACGGCCGACTTGGCCAGTACAGTCTGCGTATCGGGATCGACTTCCGGTGATATAAACGTGACTGCCGTCTCCGCCCGCACCTCACCGTTTTCATCTAGCAGTCTCACCGGCAAGCCCAGCCGCAACTCCTTCGCCCGCGAAGCCGGCACATAGACATACGCTTCCAACGCCCCCGGTTCATCCACCGTCGTCAGCAGCGTCGAGACCGTCACGCGGTCACCCACGCGCACGGGGATGTCCCCCACGATGCCGTCCATCGGCGCACTCACGCGGTAATAGCGCAGCTCCACTTTCTGCTGCTGTACCTGCTGCTCCAGGGATTTTAACTGGGCCACCGCGGAGTCGTAATTCGTTTGCGCGTTGTCAAAATCCATCTTGCTGACGACCCCGGCCTCAAACAGCTTCTGTGCCCGCTCCAGGTTCACCTTCGCCAGCTTCAGGGCGGCTTCCTGTGAAGCGCGCGCCGCATCCTGGCTGCTGACCGTGGCCTCCTGCTTCATCGGATCAATCTGCAGCAACGCGTCTCCCGTCTTGACGCGATCGCCCGATTTCACGTCAATGTTAGTGACGTGGCCTTCCACCTGTGGGTTAATTACTGCCGAGTGCCGCGATTTCAGGATTGCCAGGTATTCCGTCGTGTCCGCTATCCTTTCCGGCACGAGAGCCAGTACCTGCACGGGCATCGCTTGTGGAGCCCCGCCTGCCGCGTCTCCGGCGGTCGACTTCTGGCCGCACCCGCTCAAAAGTGCGCAGGCCAGCAGCATCACGGGTAGGGTATTCACCCCGGAGCATGAGCATTTGCCGCCCGAAGCGGTCAACTGTCGTTGGACGAGTGTGCGCATGGGTTCAAGAACCACTTATAGTACGACAACCGTACCTGAATCTGCATTGGAAATTACAAATCAACCATTAGACGCAGCTTCGCGTTTTTTAGGTAGAAGAGGGAATTTCAGTACATGTCGCTGGCGTCGATCTTTTTGCCGCTCAAGCCCAGTTGCAGGACTTCGATATCTTCCGGACGGTCAAATACTTTGCCGGGGAACAGTCGCTTGATGACCACGCGCAGACCGCCAAAGGCAATTCCCACGCCGGTGGCGAACCCCAGAAATAACCCGGTGAACAGAAAAATCTTCACAATCATCACCACCATTGGCGGGTCCGTCGCGGTGTGGCTGGGCTCATTCCAGGTCACTTCGGTGTTGTAATTCACTTCGTCCCGAATGGCCTGGGCGTGCATCGCCGACGTGGGCTCGAACACCAATGACAGCAGCGAAGCCTTGCGCTCCACCGTTACGCCAGCCCGCTTGGCTGCAGCGGGCAGCGCTTCTTCCAGGTGGTGCAGGTGCTGTTCCGCAAGTTGCGGCGTAGGATATTCCAGCAGCAGCAGAACGCCGCTGCCATGCGCTCCTTGGTACTTGGCCAGAATTGCTTCCACGCCCGACTGGAATCCCACATGGTCCGCCAGATCGGCGTACGCTTCCTGCCCCAGCGATTTCATCGCCGCACGAAAACCCACCGGCCCCAGCGCGTATCTCTCGGTCCCAGACACCCGCCATGTGACCGGCAAATAGCTCTTCAGAGGAGGGTACGGTGTCTTATCGACCTTGGCCGTGAGCGCGTTCCGGAGCGTTTGCAGGTCCTCCAGTGGTATGTCCATTGAGGAGGAAATCCCCTGCATCACGAGATTGCCGGTCAAAAACAATCCGGCGCCGCTCGCGATCGTATCTTCCACGGTGCCAGGCTTGCTCACCCGGGGATCAAGCAAAGCCGTGTGTAGCTCGTACGCGCCGCTGGGGTCACCAAGCACCCAAAGACGAACAGACCAGCTCTGATCACCGTTCTTGTAGGTGCGATTCTCGACTCGGACCAACCCGGCTTCGTGAAGGATGTGTCCGTCCAGGCTGGAGCCGATCAAGTCGGCAGGAAGTTCTTTGAGGCTGTAGTTCTTTGCGGGCCCAACCGCTAGCCATGGCCCAATCCGGTCCGGCAACAAGGCAGGCTCCGCCGCGGCTCCCACCCAAGCGAACAAACCCAGCAATATCAGTGCGTAGAATATTCTCCGCATCACAACCTATTCTTTAGATGCCACTAGGCTACTTCTGGTTCCTGGATTGTTCAACTGCCGGAATCACCGCTGGCTGGTTTGGCTTTCCGAAGGAGTTTCCCGCCATGCTGTTCAGGTTCTCCAGGTAGGTGGCCATGCCCTGATACAGCCCTTCCGCAACCCGCTGTCGGTGTTCCGGCTTCTTCAGAAGCTGTTCATCTGAGGGATTGCTCAGGAACGATATCTCCGTCAGGATCGACGGCATATCCGCCCCAATCAGCACCACAAACGGAGCCTTGCGCACGCCGCGGTTCCTTACCGGCCTGGCTGTCTTCTGGATCCTCCGCGACAACGAGTCCTGTACATCCTCGGCCAGTTCCTTCGATTCGTCGATCTTTTCCGTGCGCGCTATCTGCTTCACCACGTCTTCCAGGTCGTGAATGCTTTCCTGGGAAACCGCGTTCTCCCGCGCCGCCACGGCCATCGCCTCCGGCGACCCCCTCAGGTTCAGGTAATATGTCTCCACTCCCCGCGCCCCATGATCCGGGCTGGAGTTGGCGTGAATCGAAATGAACAGGTCGGCCTTGGCCTCGTTGGCGATATGCGTGCGCTCTTCCAGAGGAATAAACGTGTCGTCCGAGCGCGTGTACACGATGTCCGCCCCCGGTAGCTTCTGCTGGATGATCTTCCCCAGCCGCAATGCCACATCCAGGCACAAATCCTTCTCCATCAACCCGGTCGGCCCGATGGTGCCGGTATCATGCCCGCCATGACCGGGGTCAATCACGATTCGCCCAATTTTCAACCCCAGCGTGCGCGTCAGCGTGGATTGCCCATCTCGTGTCGGTTGCGGTGCCGTCGTAGGCTGCACCAGTTCCGGCTTCGTGCTGCCCCTGGTAGTCTTCGTGCGCGTCAACTTGCCCGCTGACGGTTCAGGGAACGCCGCTGCAGGTGCAGTCACAGGTGCAGGCATGACTTGGGCGAGTACGGGAGCCGTCGGCGGCCGCACTGCAGGAGCAGGATCGTCCCCGCTACCCTTCGGACTCGTTTTCCCGTTGCCATTCGCCTTGGCCGTCTCCACCGCTTCCGGCTTCGCGCCACGGCTTATGCTATACAGCTCGATCACCAGCCTTGTCGGCCTCTTCAGCAGAGAAGCCGCGTAATCTTGCACGCCGTTCACATCCAGCACCACGCGCACCACACCCGCCTGGTTTTGCGCCACGCGCACTTTGCTAAGAAGATTTCCGCTCACCTGCACATTGCCTCTTGCCACATTCGGGCTGAGTCGTGCCGCGTGCAGATCGAAATAAATGCGGTCCGGATTCGCAATCCTCCCGGACACGTACTGCACGGAATCCTCCAGCTCAATCAACACTTCCGCGCCGTCCGGCTTCACGCTCGTCTTGATCTGCTGTACCCGCGGCACATCCACGGATTTCGCGCGCTCTCCGCCGCTCGTTGCTTTCCGGGCTGGAGGCCCTGCCGCGTCGCTCTTCGGCGCCGTCACGGATACGGCAACCGGCGAATTTGCCGGCGCCCCGTTCTTCGCCGTCAGATCGCCCGCCTCGGCGCTGCGCATCAGCGCCAGTTCCGCCAGCGCTTCCTGCACCTCTCGCTTGTGCGTGGAGCGCGGGAATTTCTTCTGGAAATCCTGGAAGCTCTTCGTCGCCGCGGCGGAATCGCCCAGCTGAGCCTTCTGCAGTTGCGCCGCGCGCAGCATCGCATCCTGCACGTATCTGCTCGCTGGGTATTCGCGAATCAGGAAGCCGTAGGAATCCACCGCCGCCTGGTAGTAGCTGCGCCCGAAGTGGTCGCCCATCTCCGTGTTCAGTTCGCCCACCGCAAACAGCGCGTCCGGCACTTCCGTGGCATGCGGTGTAATCAGGTATACGCGCCGGTAGCTTGACGCCACCTGCTTGTATTCGGCCAGGGTGCGCTTCTCAGGAGCTTTGGCGTTCAGCGCCGCGCGCTGCTCCTCGGCCTTTGTAAACTGTGTGCCCGCTGCTTCTCGTTTCACGTTGCTACGGGTTGTCGCAGCCGTGGCGGGGCAGGGAAGTGCGCTCCAGCCAAGGAGGGTAAAACCCAGCGAAGCGCCGGCGAAAAGCTTGTGGAAATTTTTTTGCCCCAGGCTCATTCGTGTCTTGCTTCCCCCAAACCGTACGGCCCGCAGTGCTTCATTCGTTCGAAAAAACAATCCGCCCGTTGGCGTCCACGTCGCGGTGGATAGGGTTGGCCCGCTCATAGAGACTGTCGAGGCGTCCCGAGCCCGGCCGGTAATACGCATCCTGCACCCGTTGCACGTAATTCCTTGTCTCCCGGTACGACGGAATCCCGTGGGCGCGATCCACGGCTCCTTCTCCCGCATTGTACGCCGCCAGGGCCAGATCCAGGTTGCCATTGTATCGTTCCAACAATCTCCTCAAGTACCGAACCCCGGCATCCACATTTTGTTTCGGGTTGAACGCATCGTTCGCTCCAAACCGTTGCGCCGTCGTCGGAATCAATTGCATCAAGCCCATGGCCCCTTTTCGCGACATCGCTCCGGGGTTCCAGTTCGATTCCGTCTCGATCACTGCCCGCACCAGCGCCGGATCCACGTGATGGCGTTCCGCCGCTTCCCGAACCAGCGCTTCCGCGCCGTCCCGCTTGATGTTCATCGCCGGACGATTCCGGCCGGTGAAAGAAACCTCGCCCGATAAATAAATCGCAGTTCGTGGCTTCACGCCAGCCAGTTTCACCAGTGTCGGCGGCTCCGCGTTCACAAACAATCTCCGGCCGTCCGGATTGGTCACCGTGGCGATCTGCGCCGCGCTTTGGCCCGCTGTACCCAGCAGGACAATCGCAACCACAAAGAACGCAAGGGCGGTGCTCCGAATCATTGGATGTAGTGAACCGCGAATCGGCCTTGGGGAAGGCATAGGTATAACACTTCGTTTTCGTCCGCGGGCCCTCTTGATTTGCACTCGGGCCGGCAGTGGATTCATCCTGCTGCAAAACTTCGTCCGCAAACAAGTGGTGCGAAATGCGTCACTTGCGGGACACGCTTCTGGCGCTGTCACTGATTATAGCAGTGGTTCCAGCAGCGCGGGTACGTTCTGCAGGGCATTTTTTAGCGCCGATGTGTCTTTTCCGCCAGCCTCGGCCAGGTCCGGTCGGCCCCCTCCGGAGCCCCCCACCTGCTTCGCCAGCGCCTGTATCAGCTTGCCAGCATGGACTTTAGCAGTCAGGTCCTTGGTCACGCCCACAATCAGGGCCACTTTGTCACCCTCAGGCATGCCTAATACGACCACCCCAGACCCAAGCTTTTGCCGCAGGGAATCCACTAATTGTCGCAGACCGTCTCGGTCCACATTGCCCACCTCGCCACAGACCACCTTCACGCCCTTGATCGTCTTCGCATGGGCAAACAGCTCATCCAACTGGTTCAGCGCCCCTTTGCGCTTCTGCGCCTCCAATTCCTTCTCCAGGTTCCGCGCAGTCTGCGCCAGCTTCTCCACCGACGCCAGCACGGAATCCTCTCCCACGTTTAGCCGCCCGGCCACTTCGCGCAATGTGTTCGCCTGGTTCTGGTAATGTTCCAGCGCACCAATTCCCGTCACGGCTTCGATGCGCCGCACGCCCGCCGCCACCGATTCCTCGCTCACAATTTTCAGCACGCCGATATCGCCGATGCGGTGCACGTGTGTCCCGCCGCACAATTCCTTCGAGTAGAACCCGCGCGGCGCTCGCGGATCGGGAATGGTCACCACGCGCACATTGCTCTCTGGATACTTGTCCCCGAAAAACGCCAGCGCGCCGGAATTCAGCGCCTCTTCCAGAGACATCACGCCCGTTTCAATCTGCGTGTTTACGCGGATTTCTTCGTTCACTTGTTGTTCGATGTCGCGCAGTTCTTCCTGCCCCACCGGCGCAAAATGCGAAAAGTCGAAGCGCAAGCGTTCCGGCGCGTTCAGCGAGCCCGCTTGCTTCACGTGCGTGCCCAGAATATTCCGCAGCGCCGCGTGTACCAGGTGCGTCCCGCTATGATTGCGCATGATGCGCGCGCGCCGCTCCGCGTCCGCCACCACCGCCACGCGATCGCCCACCCGCAGCGTCTCCTTCGCCGTCACCTTGTGCGCCACCAGCCCCGCCACCGGATAGTACGCGCCCGTCACTTCGGCGAGCGGCAACGATTCCGAACTGTCGTAGAACGCGCCGGTATCCGCCATTTGCCCGCCCGATTCCGCGTAAATCACCGTGCGGTCCAGCACCACTTCGCCGGATTCTCCCGGCTTCAGTTCGCTCACGGGACCGCTCTTTGTGTCCGCGCCGTGAGCCCCGCCACGAAGAATGATCGCCTCAATCCGGCAATCCTTCGTGCTCGTCTCAAAATAAAAGTCCGCCTCCGTCTTGAACGTCTCCGCCAGCTTCGCATACGCCGGATTCGCCGCCTCCTTCGACCCGCCCTTCCACGAAGCCCGCGCCCGCACCCTCTGCTCCTGCATGGCCTGCTCGAATCCGCGCTCGTCAAATTTCAGGCCGGCGTCACGCGCCGCATCTTCGATGAAATCGCGGGGCAGGCCGTAGGTGTCGTAGAGCTTAAATGCTTCCCCTCCTGAGAGCACGACAGGGATGCCAAGCTTATCTAGTGCTTTTGCAATCCGTGGAACCTCAATCGTCAGCCCAGACAAAGTGTCGACACCCTGGCTTTTGGACTTACTGAGGACCTCCTGGACCACCTTAAATTCAGGACCGGATAGGTGCATTGGAAGCGCCTGCGACTCCGGTATCATAAGAGCACGAACAGCCGTTACGGTCGCGGCGACGTTGGCTTGCTGCAGCTTTGGCTCTCCGATGGTAATGGTGCGCGAAAATCGCAGTTCCTCCTCACGGACTGTCCGTATCACACGGTCAGCGTTTTCGCCGAGCTCGGGGTACGGTTCCCCCATGACATTTTGCACGGCCCTGACCACGTCGGCCAGAAACGGCTCGGATGCTCCGAGTAAGCTGCCATGGTAGATGGCGCGCCGCATGATTTTGCGAAGCACGTAGCCGCGGCCCTCATTTGAGGGCAGAACGCCGTCCGTGATTAGAAATGCAGTCGCGCGGGCATGATCGGCAATAACGCGCAGGGAACCAGCGCCACCTTTGCCTTCTTCGAGCGCTTCTTCTTTTTGGAGATCGACACTGCAAAGTTCGGCGGCCCGTTTCATCAACGGCACGAAGAAATCCGTGTCGTAATTTGAGATGACGCTTTGCAGAACCGCCGCGACACGCTCCAGTCCCAGCCCCGTATCTACGCAGGGCTTCGGCAGGGGAGTCAGCTTCCCACTGGCATCACGGTTGAACTGCATGAACACCAAATTCCAAATCTCCACATACCGTCCGCAATCGCAAGGAAACTTGCAATCCGTGTGGCCCTCGTCCGAAGCCTCCGGCCCCATGTCGTAGTGAATCTCGCTGCACGGCCCGCAGGGACCGGTGTCTCCCATCGCCCAGAAATTGTCCTTCAGCCCGGGAATCGCAAAAACCCGTTCCGGAGAGACGTGCTGTTCCAGCCAGTATTTCCGTGCTTCCTCATCTACTCCCAGCGTCGTGCCTGCCGACACTTCCGCCCCGCCAAAAACTGTCACGTACAACTTGTCCTTCGGAATCCCATACCACTCCGGCGAAGTAATCAACTCCCACGCATAGGCAATCGCATCCTTCTTGAAATAATCCCCAAACGAAAAATTCCCCATCATCTCAAAAAACGTGTGATGCCGCTTCGTGAACCCCACATTTTCCAGGTCGTTGTGCTTGCCCCCGGCGCGCACGCATTTCTGTGCCGTCGTCGCCCGCGTGTACTCCCGCTTCTCCAGTCCTAGGAAAACATCCTTAAACTGGTTCATCCCGGCGTTTGTGAACAGCAGCGTCGGATCGCCATGCGGCGCAAGCGAAGACGAACGCACGCGCCGGTGCCCCTTGCTCTCGAAAAATTGCAGGAATTTCTCGCGGATCTCGTTGCCGCTTGGTTTCTTGTTAGCGTTCTCCGTCACGTCCGCCTCGCCTCTGTACACGCCTAGAACACTCGATTATCGCAAAGCCTCTAACCACCCGGCAATCGGTGACCCCCAGGAGTGGGTTGCGCACAGCCTCCGGTGAGTTTTGTTCTTTAGGAGGCCGGGGCTTCAGCCCCGGCGTAAAGCGCCTGAAACCAACGGGCTTTAGCCCCTGAAGAAAGTCTTTTCGCCGCTTTCTCGCAGCCAATTCAGGTCGGAGCTCCCAGGGCTTATTGCGATTCCTCCGGCAGCTCCACTTCAGGCACTTCTTCGTGCGTGATGCGATGCAACTCACGCCGGATCAAATCCGAAGAAAATCCCGCGGCCAGCAGAGACCGGTACAGCGAAGCCATCTTCCTCTCGTCAATCTCTCCCCGGAAAGCACGCAACTTTCTCTCAATCCTCTGCCGCACCAACGCCGCGGGGTCAGACTCCTCGCTAGCGTTCTTCAGCGCCACCTCGATGTGACGGTCCGGCACTCCTCGCGCCCGCAAATCCCGCGCAATGCGATACTCTCCCTGCTTGCGCGATTCCGTGCGATGCCTGGTGAACTGCTTCGCATACCGCGCGTCGTCCAGCAGCTTTTCCCGCTTCAAACGCTCTACCACGCTCTTGACCAGCTTTTCGTCTTCGCAGCGCCGCGCCAGTGCCTTCTTCATTTCGTGCACCGAATGCGCCCGCCGCATCAATGCCTTGATTCCTGCCTCGTAAAGCTCCGCTTCCGTCTCCAATTGGCGTGGTTTCCCGAACATACGAAGAGCATAGAAGTAAGCACCCGCCGAAACAAGCGCTCCCTTGTTCCGCCCAGTGCAAGAGCCTTCTGCACTCAGACATTCCTGCAGGAGCACTTCGCGGTCGCGACGCTGGTTCTTTCTTCTTACGGATCTTAGGCTTCCACGGATCACGAGTCACGGACCACGGCTTCTGGTCACGCAACCTCCGCACTGTGCGCCAGATCACGCACCCCAATTTGGTCCGATATTACACTTTTCTCAGCGGACTGATTGAAAACAAAGCAATTTGCCTTTGTCCCTCTGTGGCATACGAATTGCATTCCAACACTCTGGGAGATCTAAGGACCATGGCCTACATCATTGTTGACACCTGTACGAAGGACGAACACTGTATCGAGACTTGCCCCGTCAATTGCATTCATCCCACCAAGGACGAAGCGGATTTTGCCTCCGCCCCTCAGCTTTACGTGAATCCTGGGGAATGCATTGATTGCGGCGCTTGCGTCCCGGTTTGCCCCACCGGTTCAATCTTCGTTCTCGAAGAACTGCCGGAGGAGTACAAATCCTTCGTCGATAAGAACGCGGCACGCTACAACTGAACCGAGTTTCTGCCCTGCCCCGAGCTCACCGCCGTCGTGCGGTGAGCTCGTCTTTTTTTTAGGAGGCCTTCAGCCCCTGAAGGATGTCTTTTCCGGGTTTCCCGGCAACCTGCTATCTTACTCCGACGCTGGCTTCGCCCCCGGAATACGGGTCTTAAGCAATTTGATTTGTCCGTTGTGATTGGCTTCGTGCTCGGTCACGTGGAACCACTTGCAATAATTGTTTGTTGGTCCCCAGCCCCAAGTTTTGTCGACCGCCATTAGCCACGCGTCATCCCGCTTGCGAAACTCTTCTAGCGTTTTCTCGCGCGTCTCACTCAAATTGTTCAGGTAGTAGTCCAAAGTGCTCCCTAGAATCTGCTTGCGTCCGGGATCGCCCAACTCCATCGCCGGCCCCCATTTTTCCTTCCACGCTTCCGGGAGTTTGTCAGGGTTTATCCCTTCGAATGTATTCGCCTGAAAGAATTTCTCCACTGCCACCAGGTGCAGAAGCAGCGCCCCAATCCGGTTCGCCTTTTCGTCCAGCAGAAAATCCAGATCCTTTGTGGACATTCCTTTCACGGAGCTGAGGACTTGCCAGCGCATGAACGCCATCATGGAGACCAGCGTCCCTATTTGCGGCGAATAGCCCTTCTTTGGGCCGACAATAAACTGTTCCGCTTCTTCGGAGTAAGACGGCTCAGCAAAAAGGCTGAAGCCCGCAATTCCCGCGGTAAGCGATGCGGAAGCTTTCAGAAAATCACGGCGTCCCGGAATGATGCGGCAACAATCCATGGCGTCCACCTCAGTTGACGAAGGCTATCGGATGAGCACTTGCGGCGAGAACGCGCGAATAATACACCCGCAGCACGCGAGGGGGCAACATTTTCCACCGCATCTGATTGGAAAAACTACTTGCGGGAGAACCTCTCGAAGTCCGCCATCTGCGAGGCCATTTCCTCGCGTGCCGCGTCGGAGGCCGAGCGGATGCCCTGGATGCGCAGCTTGAACTCGTCCGCGTTGGACGCGCGGAGCAGCGCTTCGTCCAGCGTGATGAGTTCCTTGCTATACAGCTCGAACAGCGACTGGTCAAACGTCTGCATGCCGTATTGCGAAGTGCCCGCGGCGATGGCGTCGTGGATCAGCCGCGTCTTGTCCGCGTTGATGACGCAATCCCGGATGTAGGCGGTGGCAATCATGACTTCCACCGCTGGCACGCGGCCCTTGTCGTCCGCGCGGCGCACCAGGCGCTGCGAAATCACGGCCTTCAACGTTGCGGCCATCTGCAAGCGAATCTGTTTCTGTTCCGGCGGCGGGAAGACCGCGATGATACGCTGAATCGTTTCCGTCGCATCCAAAGTGTGCAACGTCGAGAAAACCAGGTGGCCGGTTTCCGCGGCCAGTAGCGCCGTCGAGATCGTTTCTAGGTCGCGCATTTCGCCGACCAGAATCACGTCGGGGTCCTGTCGCAAGCCGGCGCGCAGCGCCGTGGAAAAGTTCGCCGTATCCACTTCCACTTCGCGCTGGTTGATGAAGCTGCGCTTGTCGCGGTGCAGGAACTCGATGGGGTCTTCAATCGTGATGATGTGATCGGAGCGGTTCGCGTTGATCCGGTCGATCATCGCCGCCAGCGTCGTCGATTTGCCCGAACCCGTCGTTCCCGTCACCAGTACCAGCCCGCGTTGCTCTTCGCAGATCTTGGAAACGACCGAAGGAAGATTCAGCTCTTCCACGGTGCGAATCTTGGTGGGGATGACGCGCAAGACCATCCCGACGTTTCCGCGCTGCTGGAACACGTTTACACGGAATCTGCCCAGGCCGGCCACACCATACGCCATGTCCAGCTCGGCCGTTTCCTTGAACTTCTGTTTCTGCCGGTTGGTCATCATGCTGAACGCCATCGATAGCATCTCTTCCGGCGTCACGCGCGGCACGTCTGTCAGCGGGTTTAGCAGGCCGTCCACGCGCAAATAGGGATGGTTGCCGACTTTCAGGTGCAAGTCGGAGGCTTTATTCTCCACCGCGCGGCGAAGCAGATCGTCAATGCTCAGAGCCATAAGCAGACACCCCGCAAGAATCCGTTTCCTGATTGAACGTAGCACCCGCCGCGCATGCCAACAAGGCAGCCGGGAAAGGGAGTTGCGCTCTAGTTACCTGAGCCTCCGGACAGGCAAATCCTGCGATCCCTTATCCGTGCCCCACCGTACGATCCCCACCGCGCATTTCATGTAGGGACGCGGGAGTCCTTTGCCCCAAACGCCCAGACCTCAACCCTTGGGGGCCGCGATCACCCCCAACCTCTTACTGGATTAGCCCGCGCAGAAATGGAGCGAAGAAACCCTATTCGGCAATTCCGAAATGTCCCGCTGTCAAGCCTACGATTCCGTCTTCCGCAGGAACAGCGTGTCGTATAACAACCCCGCCACGAATCCCCCGCCCAAAGGCCCTACCCAATATATTCCCTGATTCAGCCAGTGGTGCGAAGCCAGCGCCGGCCCGAACGCCCTGGCGGGGTTCAATGCCCCGCCCGTAAACGGCCCCGCAACCAGCATCCCCAGCGTAATCGTCAGGCCGATGCCAAATCCCCCAATCGCGTGGAACGCCCCGCGTTCGTCCACTATCGTCGCAAACACCACCAGCACCAGGAAGAATGTCGTCACCGCTTCCAGCGCCAGGGCGCTCCATGTCGGGAAGTCGCGCATCAGCTCCGGCGTGCCAAGCGCCACGTTGCGCCAGGTTTCATCCGGGATGATCACCTTCAGCAGATACGCCGCGGCTACCGCCCCCAGCAATTGCGCTCCCCAATACGCCAGCGTATCCAGCGTGGAAAGCCGCTTGGTCACCCAAAACCCAATCGTTATCGCGGGGTTGAAGTGTCCGCCGGAGATATGTCCAAGAGCCGAAACCATGATGGCCATCGTCAGGCCATGCGCCAGGGCAATCGCCGGCAACCCCAGCCCGCCCGTGCTTCGTAGGTGCCAATCGACGCACACGGCGCCGGCGCCGAAAAAGACAAGTGCGAACGTTCCAAAAAATTCCGCGGCCAACTTTTGTGTGAGGTTGTACATCGCACGGCCTCCGGGGCACAGCCTTGAGTACAACGCGATGCCAACGATTCTAGCCGGAAAGCGCAGCCCGCGCCAGAAAGGATGAAGCGAAGTTCTTGCAGGGGCGCAGCATGTCTGCGCCACAGCTCGCCAAGGTTCAAAAAATACAAAAAAATTGCTACCGCGTAACCGCCACCGGTGCATTCACCGGCGTAAGCCAGTTGTGCCTGTCCACTTTTTTCCCGCTGGTCAGCGCGAAGAACTCTTCCTGGATGCGCAGCGTGGTGGGACCAGCGGCCCCTTTGCCGATGGTGATGCGGTCAATCGAACGCACTGGCGTAACTTCCGCAGCCGTACCCGCGAAAAAGACTTCCTCGGCAAGGTACAGCATCTCGCGCGGGATATTCGCTTCCTTCACCGGAATGTTTAAATCGGCGGCGAGCTTAATGATGGAATCGCGCGTGATCCCGGGAAGAATGCTGGCGGCCACGGGGGGCGTAAGCAGGGTTCCGTCCAGCACCAGGAAAATGTTCATCCCAGAGCCTTCGCTGACATGGCCGCTGGCGTCGAGTGCAATGCCCTCGGCAAAGCCATTGATTTCGGCTTCCATGTGAATGAGCTGGGAGTTCATGTAATTGCACGCCGCCTTGGACATGGCTGGCAGCGTGTTGGGCGCCATGCGCGTCCACGAACTGACGCAGACATCCACGCCTTTGGCGAGCGCTTCGGCACCCAGATAAGCGCCCCAGCGCCAGCACGCCATGTACACCTCAACAACAGAGTGCAGCGGGTTCACGCCCACTTCGCCGTAACCCCGCAGCACGATGGGCCGCACGTAGCAGGCCTCGAGCTTGTTGAGACGCACCAGTTCGACGGCGACGCTGGAGAGTTCTTCCGCGGTGTAGGGAAACTCCATGCGGTAAATCTTCGCGGAATTAATAAGCCTCTGCATGTGCTCGTGCAGGCGGAAGAGCGCAGGGCCTTGTTTCGTGTCGTAGCAACGCAGGCCGTCAAAAACCGCGGAGCCATAGCTGACCACATGGGAAAGGACGTGAATCATCGCGTCGTCCCAGTTGATCCATTTTCCGTTGTGCCAGATTTTGTCGGTCTTCTGTACCGGCATGGTTTGCCTCCCTGGCTGAATCGGTTTCAGCAGTTCGCAAGTTTAGAATATGCCACGGGTGCGGGAGCGTCAATGAAAAGACCCCGCTGTGAACGAAAACTCGCGACCATTTTGGCGTGCTCTTTTTGCGCGTTCCGGCCAATTTGGCGGAGCTAGCGTTTGTCCGCCGGAGGCGTATTTTCCGTCGGCCTTCCTTCCATCATGTAGGCCGCGGTTGCGAGAAGCTTCCCGTTGTGATTTTCCCAGATGCCCAGGAGAACGAACGGCAGAATCGTGGCCACTGCCCAGAGCTTCGCGTTACGCGGCAGCTTAGCTTCCGGCTCCCAGCGGAAAAGTTGCGAAGAGATGAAGGCCGCCAAAACCGCCCACGCGACCAAAGAGACCACCACGGTGCCCAGAGTATACAGATGAGCATCGGCAAGCATGGCGCGCTGCAAGCCATAGACGAAATAGGTTGCTGGCAGGAAGAGACCTACGCGCTGCACCATGTGCGGTAGCACGGCCAGAGGCACGGTCGCTCCCGACAGAAAAATCAGCGCGAACCAGAGGAGTTGGTTGATGATCTGCGTTTCCTGCATGGTGTTGGTCACGCTGGCGACCACCAAGCCCATGGCTCCAAATGCGGTGATCCCCAGGATCACCAGCACAAAAACGCTGATCAGATTGCCGAACGAGGTGACGTGGTAGACGAATCGGGCCAGCAAAAGCTCCAGAACGACTGTCGGCAGGATCAGTAGATAGTTCGCCAGAATGCTGGACACGATCATGCTTGATGCCGCAATGGGGGCGAGCCGAAACCGGCGCAGGATCCCCTGCTCGCGCCAGGTGACCAGTTGCATGCTCAGTCCCCAGAATGTTCCCATCACCGTAAAAGACAATATCGGCCCCATCAGGTAGGCGACCGCTTCCGGCTTGCCTTTGGCAAAAACACTTCCGTAAAGAAAGAAAATCGCCAGCGGCATGATCAAGCTGAAAAAGAGAAATGCCTTATTGCGGAGCGTGATGCGTATGCGCACCGCGGCAAGCGTGAGAATCGTCTTCAATCGCGCAGCCTCCTTCCGGTCAGCTCGATGAACACGTCTTCCAGCGAAGGCGTGGCAATTTCCAGGCTCACCAGTTCGTTGCCCTGCGCCTCCAGATATTTCACCAGGGACACAATCGCCGGCGCCGTCCTCTGGCAATGCAGCACATACGCACCATCCACTTCCAGCGCGTCGGCCACTCCTTCGAGTTGCTTTAGTGCTTCCGTAGCCGCCGGCTTTGCCAGCCGCACCTCCAATCGCGTAGTGTCCCCCGAGCGTTGTTTCAGTTCCCGCGGAGTGCCCGAGGCAATGACCTTGCCGAGGTCAATGATGGCCACGCGGTCGCACAGCTTTTCCGCCTCTTCTATATAGTGCGTGGTCAGGACGATGGTCTTCTTTTCGCGCTTCAGCTCTTCGATGATCACGTAAATCTCGCGGCGCACCTGCGGGTCCAAGCCCGCCGTCGGCTCGTCGAGGAAAAGAACTTTGGGGTCATTCACCAGCGCCATCGCCAGCGCGAGCCTCTGCTTTTGCCCGCCGGAAAGCTGGTTGTAGAACGAATGCCGCTTTTCTTCTAGCCCGAAGCGCCTCAGCAGCTCATTGGGATTCCGCGTGCGCCTGTAGAAGCTGGCAAAAAGCCGGATGGCCTCGCTCACACGCAATTTGTCGGGAAGGGAAGTGGCCTGCAGCACCGCGCCAATCTCATTCTTCAATTCGTTGGGATTCCGCTGCGGATCCAGCCCACACACGGTGGCCCGCCCGCCATCGGCCACGCGCAATCCTTCCAGCACTTCAATCGTGCTGGTCTTGCCGGCGCCGTTCGGGCCCAGCAACCCAAACACTTCGCCCTCGTCCACGCTGAAGCTGACGCCACGCACGGCTTCCACGTCGCCGTAGCGCTTTACTAGGTTTTCGACCTGCAGAACGGGATTGGCCATGGTTAGGAATCCCCTATGGTACCCCAGGACGGCGAGGCGCGGTTTTAAGTTTTTAGTTGTCAGTTTTAAGTTTAAGAGAAGAGGGAGGGAAGAAAGAAGAGGTACAAAGCTGAAAAATGTCGGCGTTCCGACAGATTTGCCTGGCGCTACGGCTTGCATGCGCGGGGAGAATTCCGAAATGGGACGAATGGTCATGTTAGAGGAGGCCCTTCGAGACTCCCCTCGCGGACCGGGGGAGGCTGGACAGGGGGTACCCCCCGGGGTTTTTTCGGTACGAATTGGGGAAACGACAGAAAAGAAAAGAGATGGGAGGAAGGGTGTACGGAAGGTACGGAAATGTACGGGAAAGAAGTGTAAGAGTATAAGAGTGGAAGAGAGAAAAAACCGGCAGGCGAAAATGGAAAAGTGAAAAGAAGAAATGGGGAAACAAAGGAGTAACAAGAACAGTGGCGAGTGGTTGGTAGCGAGTGGCGAGCAAGGGAAGAGAGCTCGAGGAGCCCTTCGGGAAAATCGCTCTGGGTAAAGGGGTGGGGCGTTCCGAAATGGCACAAACGTAGCGTCCCCTCAGCATGACAGAGGTAGGATAGCACGTTATTTACCGTATGTCAAATAGTATTTAGTGGGTACTAGTTTCGAAACTGGTACGAGGCGGAAAGAGAGGACCCACCCTTTGCAAAAACCGCAAAGGGTAGGCCACCCCGGAAGTCTCAGTGTATTGAGAGTGCGCCCTTTTATCAATCCCCAGTCATTTTCTAAAGTGGTATCCTGCCATCGTGAATCGCAAATCCAAGCCCAAGTCTGCGCCACCCGCCGCAAAAAAACGCAGCCGCGTCGTCCGGGTTACCGAGGGCAGCGGAAACGTCTTTGCAGACCTGGGCCTTCCCAATCCTGAACAGGAACTGCTCAAGGCGCAGCTCACCCTGCAAATCTATACGATCCTCAAGGACAGCGGCATGACCCAAGTCGAGATCGCCAAAATTCTCGGTGTGCAGCAACCTCAGGTTTCCTTGCTCATGCGCAACCGCGCGGGCAATTTTTCCATTGGACGCCTGATGGAATTCCTCACCGCTCTGCGTCAAGACGTTGAGATCACCGTGCGGCCTGCGCGCAAGGAACACGGAGTGCTCTCGGTTGTATCTGCGTGAACAGAAGTGCGAGCCACCGGCCTAGAGTTCTAAGTAATCAGTTTTGAGTTGTAAGTTCAAATCGAAGAGAAACCCGAGACCCACCCTTCGCACAAAACGCGAAGGATGGGGCACCCAGAGTTCATTTTCCGTTTTCGACCTGGCTCACAGGCCGCCGTGGAAGCGTGCGAAGGTGTGGGCCAGCATGAGCGACATGATCAGGATGCCCGCGCCGAGGACGAGCACGTGGCCGTTCTTGCGCAGATTGAAGCTGCCGACACGACACACGAGCAGGTAGCCGACGGCAAGGTTGAAGAAGCCCCATAGGACATTGACCATCGAGGAGGACAAGCCTACCCCGGGTGGCGATGCGAAGGGACTCTGGAAGGCATGGCCCGAGATGCCATTGCCGAAATGGGGCAGGGCGTTCGCGAGGAATGCGCCCCCGAAGAAGTACAAAACGTAGTGGTACCAGCGCATGGTTGCTCCTTTCTGGATGCCAGGGCAATGGTAGCAGGCCTTAAAGTTCTAAGTATTCAGTCTCAAGTTTTAAGTTCAAATCGAAGAGAAACCCATGACCCAGGTTCAGACGGCGAACCTGGGGCACCCCTCCGCGTTTCATCACGCCGCGCTGCGTCGTGGATACCTAGCTGCTCAAGGGTTTGCGGCGATGAATTCGACGTAATCGAGGGCGGCGTGTTCGGGGCCGTCCGGGCGGCCTTCGATACGGAGCTCATCGTCTGTTTTCACGGTGATGTCCCGAATGCGGAAGCGCGTGGAAGAGTCCGCGTTGGGGACTGTGGCAGGGAAGTGGCCGTCGGCGCTCCATTCCGCGATGAGCTGGTTGCCCAGGTACACGCGGAATTGAGAGATGCCGTTGGATTGGTCGAAGTAACGGACGTCCATGTCGTAACGGCCCGGAACGCCCGTGAAATAAAAGCTCGCCGTGCAGGGCGCGGACTCCGCAGGGCATTCGATCCCCTTGCCGCCCGAAGCGGCTTCCCACGGAGTGACATTGAACGCCACGTAGCCGCGCAACTCCATGTCTTCCGCTTCCACACGGCCGGGATAGTGGCCGACGCGTCCGCGTTCATCGGGAACGCCTGAAGTGCGGGCAAACCAGTTGCAGATGGCGTCGCGCCAGACGATGGCGTGGCCCGCCTGATACTCGAGGCGCCGCAACACCTCTCCGTAGCGTTGCTGATCCACGCGGCCTTGCAACGATTGCCACTGGGTGACGAGCGCAGCGGCGCGGCTGGCACCTTCATAATGTGAATCATAAATATGTTGGATGACGGTTTTGCCGGAATGAAGTTTGTAGGAGTAAGGGACATGGTGGAAGAACAAGAGCAATTCGTCTGGCGTGGTTTCCACGGACTCATATTGCTTTGCAACGGCGGGAGAATATTGCGCAACATAGCCCGTCCCGGTTGCAACCGTGCGGTCCATGCCAATCCCTGCCTGATCCGCACGGTGCCATTGCCCCCAGCCATTTCGTTCTGAGGATTCCACGCCGGGGCCGTAGTGGCTGCCGAGAATGTCGGTGAGCGTGCCTGCCCCGAGAGGTCCTGTATAACTTTCGTAGATGTTCCAGGACGAAAGCAGCATGGCATCAATCGTGTCCACCGTCGCGGGGTCATTGCCAAAGGTGAGGCGCGTCCATTCATCAGCGATGGTTTGCGCGCTGAGGGTGGGATCCCACGCCAGGCGGCCGAAGCCATAAAGATTGGTCATCGCGAGCGGATGCGCCAGCCAGTTCGCATCCATGCCCACATTCGCAACGCCCACCAAGCCACCGTAGGGGCGCTGGTGGGTTTTGCCGGAGACCAATTCGCGCACGGGCGTGGATTGGCCCGCGCTGCGCATATCGAAATCCAGTACTTCCTTCCACATCGGCAGGAGATAACAGAGATGTCTCTGCTGCCCGGTATATTCCTGCGTGATTTGCAGCTCGATGGCTTCATTCGTTTTTTCCAGGCCGCCGAGCAGAGGTGAAACCGGCTCGCGCACCTGAAAATCGATGGGGCCATGTTTGATCTGGATGACGACGTTGTCCGCGAACTGGCCGTCCAGCGGATAAAAAATGTCGTAGGCCGCGCGGGCACGATCATTCTTGGGATTGCGCCAATCGAGGTGATGGTCATAAACAAAACTGCGATAGAAAAGCAGCCCGCCGTGCGGCTTCAGCGCGCGTGCAATCACGTTGGCAGCGTCCGCGGGAGTGCGCCCGTAGCTGGCGGGGCCCGCGCGGCCTTCCGAATCGGCTTTCACCACGAACCCGGCAAAGTCCGGAATTTCAGCGTAGAGTGCGACTACCGTTTGCTGCCACCACGCGGCCACGCGGGGATCGAGCGGATCAAAGGTCGGCAAGCCGCCAATAGCTTTTGGACTGCTGACGTCAACAGATAGAGCCAGGCGCACGCCCCAGGGGCGGAACGCTTCGGCAACGCGGCGCAGTTGCGGTAGGAAGGTGCGCTCGAGAAGCCGGGGATTCGCGTTCACATTGTTGATGGCGCATGTGTTTATTCCAACCGAGGCAAGAAGACGCGCGTATTCGCCTGCACGCGAGAGGTCTTCGCGCACGTGGCCATTTTCAAAGAAGAGCGAGGCTCCGGCATAGCCACGTTCGATCGTGCCATCCAGGTTGTCCCACTGATCGACCATGCGAACGGTGTTGGCGGGAACTTGCACCTCGTTGAGGGACTTCAAACTTTCCGCGCGGGCAATTTTGCTCAGGAAGGCGAACACACCGTAGAGCACGCCGCTGTCGTTTTGCGCAGCGATAACGAAGCCGGTGAAGCCATTGACTTTTGTTTGCGCGAACCAGTAGCCATCCGGCGAGAGCCATTGCGGAAGGTGAAGACCTGGAAGGAATTCTGCGACTTGGCTCAGCGTGCCTAGCAGGATGACTGGTTCACGAGGTAGCGTTGTGGTGACGCGAAATTGGACGCCCAATCGACCACGAAGCCCGCGAGTCAATTCCTGCTCGGCCGAGGCCAGAACGGGAGAATCGCCAACACGCACAATGAGGCGGGGAAGAGAGGAGTATTTCGCGCTCGCCGCAGGATCAAGTGGAGCATAACGCAACCAGGCCTCTTGGCCCGTCTCCGCGCGAAGTGATTGCGTCCCGGCGCCAAGCCAGACAACCGTGATCGCGAAAACTTGCAGCAGTGTGCAGAATAAATTCCACGAAGCAGAGCAGCGCCGAGGAAGTCCGGAAAATTCCATGTCGCGCCGAATCTAACACATCTCCGGCGGGGCAGCGTCGAAAGTTCGTCACTCCGCGATTGACTATTCGCCTTTGCGGACCTTTTTGCGTTTGGTTGCCGAACTTTTGCCGAGCGGCGGGTGCCAGTGGCAGTTTTTGATGTCCACGCGCGATTCCAGCAAGGTTACGCCTTCGCTTTCCAGCAATTTTCTCTGCAGCGAAGCGTACGGTTCACGAATCAGCAATTTTCCGCGTTCGCCCACCACGCGATGCCACGGTATGCCTTTACCAGAAGGGGTCGCCGCCATAGCCCTGCCCGCGGCTCTCGCCCCGCCGCGCAGACGTAAAGCTCTAGCGAGCGACCCATAGGTCATAACCCGGGCGCGCGGAATTAGTTTCACCAGCCGGTAAACCGGATCCCAGGACATTGCGGAAACCTCCATGGCTCGAGCGGCCTCTATGGTAAGGATGCTGCGCGCGGCTCACAAGAGAAACTTGCCGCCGGGATGTGTTGAATGAAGTGCAGGCTGCCGCGGCGCAACGTCACTGTGGCACAGGACCAAAACAATGATGGGATGCAGCGAAAAATTGGATGCAGTAACAAGCGGCAACTGCGCGAGCATGGCTGCAGAGCAGGGGCAAGCAACCATTACGCGTTCGACGCATCTTATCTTGCATTCTGTAGTGGAACTAGCTTACACTACAGACACCAGACGGAGAGAAGGCCATCCGCTTTCGGAGGCTGCTCGCTCTGTCCGGCAGCTTCGCCGAGGTTCCGCGATGGCTTTTGTTCGCCGCAAAGGAAATGCCTACTACCTGGTGCACAATGTGCGCCGCGGTGGAAAAGTGCGGCAACTGCACCTGGCGCGGCTCGGCGACCGCGCCCGCATCACCGACGAAATTGTTCGCGCTGTCAGCAAGAAACATCCTTTCGTGGAACTCAACTGGCGTACCCTCCGCGACCAGCTAAATAATCAGATCGATCTGTCCGACCCTCAGTCGCCCGCCGTTCAGAAGCTCGTCCACTCGCTGAGAAACCTCAATCTGGACTTGGCGGATTTATTCCCGCCTGTACTTCGTCTTTCCGAATCGCCCGCGGTGGCGCGGGAGCTGCTTCTGCAGTTGCGGCTCCTGCAGTCCACCATCCAGGTGAAGCTCGATCAGTTCGCCCGCAAGGATGAACTGAAGAGACTCAACCGGACCAGCGCTCGCTTTGGAAGCGCGCATCCCGGATTCCGGGGGCGCTAGGAGGCGGTCATGGGGACAGCCGATCTTTCTCTCAATCCAAATATACGCAGCGCGGAAACCGTCGAGTTCCAGAAGGCGCTGCGTTCCAAGATCGTCGGGCAGGACGAAGGCGTGCAAGCGCTCGTTCAGCTCTTCCAGGTCTTCACCGCGGGTCTGAATTCCCCGGGCCGCCCGGTGGGCAACCTGTTGTTCCTCGGGCCCACGGGGTCCGGCAAAACGCGCATCGTGGAAGCGGCGGCGGAAATCCTGTTCGGCAGCCCGCGCGCCATCATCAAAATCGATTGCGCCGAATTCCAGCACTCCCACGAAATCGCGAAACTCATCGGCTCGCCTCCCGGCTATCTCGGCCATCGCGAAACGCATCCGCTGATTACCCAAGAATCGCTGGCGGCGCACCACAGCGACAAGCTGAAGCTCTCGTTCCTGCTCTTCGACGAGATCGAAAAAGCCAGCGACGCTCTTTGGCAGTTGCTCCTCGGCATGCTGGACAAGGCCACGCTCACCCTTGGGGACAACCGCCGCGTGGATCTCTCCCAAACCGTCATCTTTATGACCTCCAACCTGGGCGCTGGTGAAATCACAGAGTTGATGGATGGCGGCTACGGCTTCATCAAGTCCGACGACAAACCCAAGACCAACCTCGACCAGAAGGTCGAGCGCACCGCCGTCGAAGCGGCGCGCCGCAAGTTTTCCCCCGAATTCATGAACCGCCTGGACAAGCTGGTCGTTTTCCACTCGCTGCAACGCGAGCAGCTCGAGCAGGTGCTCGACATCGAGCTCGGCATGGTCCAGAAGCGCGTCCTGGACGCCGCCAACGGCAAATTCCTCTTTCGCGTCACTGATTCCGGCCGCGACTTCCTATTGCAGGAAGGCACGGACCAGCGCTACGGTGCGCGCCATCTGAAGCGCGCCATCGAGCGCTACGTCGTCTATCCTCTGGCTAACCTGCTTGCGACGCAGCAAGTGCGCGTCGGCGACCTCGTGCGTATCGATTGGGACGGCCAGCACAAGGAATTGACCTTTGTTCGCGAGCAGGAAGGCGCCCTCGTCTCCACCGAACCCGCGGAAAGCGAGGCCGCTGCCGCCATACTTGGCGCGGACGGCCTTGGCAAAGACGCTCCCGCCGAAGCCGTTGCCGGGGATATCTTCAGCCCGCCTGCTCTTCCGGCAGCTACACCGGCTGCCGCACGGCGAGCGCTGCAAGGACGTAAAAAAGAAGAGCGCTGAGCGAAAGACTAACTGTCCATTGGTGCAGGGGCGCTTCATCCAAGCGCCTCTTTTTGTCATCCATGCTGTGACAATTTGTGTTTCAGCAATCTCACTTTGCGCTTGGATGGAACATCGTCTCACGCCGTGAGACGGTTTCCAGGAATGCAATACGCGTATGTCGTTGAGTGCATAGGCTCTTGCGCTAGCGGAGCAATTTCCGCATTGTGGCACGCTCCATGCATATTTAGACCTGTCCGCGCTACTTTGCTTTCGCGGCGCCGTTTGGTCCTCTATGGCGTTGCACTAAAGCTAAGCGCGATCCAGGCCGAGGTAGAAAGTATGAAAGCAGCCGTGCGGCAACAGCTAGACCCCAGCATCCGCAGCAACGACACGCGCGACTTCCATCAAGCGCTTCGCGCCAAGATCGTTGGACAGGAAGAAGGCGTTCAGGCCCTTGTGGACCTCTTCCAGGTCTTCAACGCTGGCCTTAATTCTCCGGGCCGTCCTGTTGGCAACCTCCTCTTTCTCGGACCCACGGGTTCCGGAAAGACCCGTATTGTCGAAGCCGCCGCGGAGATTCTCTTTGGCGATCCCCACCTGGTCATCAAAGTCGATTGCGCGGAATTCCAGCACTCCCACGAAATCGCGAAACTTATCGGTTCGCCACCAGGCTATCTCGGGCATCGCGAAACTCATCCTCTAATCACACAGGAAGCCCTGGCGGTTTCCCACAGTGACAAGCTGAAGCTCTCTTTCCTGCTCTTTGATGAAATCGAAAAGGCCAGTGACGCCCTCTGGCAGTTGCTCCTTGGGATGTTGGACAAGGCCACCCTCACCCTCGGCGACAATCGCCGCGTGGATCTCTCCCAAACCGTCATCTTCCTGACCTCCAACCTCGGTGGCGGCGACATCAGCGAACTCATGGCCGGGGGTTACGGCTTCATCGAGTCCGACGACAAGCCCAAGACAAACCTCGACCAAAAAGTCGAGCGCACCGCTGTCGAAGCGGCACGCCGCAAGTTCTCCCCCGAATTCATGAACCGCCTGGACAAGGTGGTGGTCTTCCACCCGCTCCAGCGCAAGCAGCTCGAGCAGGTTCTGGATATCGAGCTGACCATGGTGCAACAGCGCGTCCTCGAAACCGCCAAAGGCCAGTTCCTTTTCCGCGTAACCGAACCTGGCCGCGACTTCATCCTGCAAGAGGGCACCGACCAGCGCTACGGTGCGCGTCACCTTAAGCGCGCCATCGAACGCCATATCGTCTACCCCATGGCCAATCTTTTGGCCACGGAACAAGTCCATTTCGGCGACTTGATCTGCATTGATTGGGATCGCAACGACGACCACCTCAATTTCGCGCGCGAAAGCGAAAACGTGGCCATACCGGTCCGCCGGCCAGAGCCGGTTGCTGCCCCGAGACTTTCGCAAGCCCGCGGCGGCCGCCCCGTCGAAGCCCCCGTGCAGGTCCCCCCGGAACCCGCGCCGCGCTTCGCGCGATAATTTTCGTTTGCTCCTCCTGTCGAAAGCCCGGGCGGGCAACTGCCCGGGCTTTTCCTTATCCCCGCATCAGCACATCGGCCCGCATTAGTTATTCCGACCGGAGGGGTACGCAATTGGCCTTCGCACGGCGGTGCCAGCAAAACGCGGGGCCCAGACCGCACGTGAATTGACCGTGCATGAAGTTTTCAGTTGGACTACAAGCAAATTCCAAACGGAGAGAGGCAAGTCTAATCCGCCGCTCCGCTCTTTTCCACGCTGGGCTTCCAGCGCAGCACCGGCTTCCGCGCTGCCGCCACTTCATCGAGCCGCCGCACTCGCGTCGTATGCGGCGCCGTCTGCACCACTTCCGGATTGGCTTCGGCTTCCCTGGCGATCGATTTCATCGCATCGATAAAAAGATCGCACTCCTCTTTCGATTCCGATTCCGTTGGCTCGATCATCAACGCGCCGGGAACGATCAGCGGGAACGCGGTCGTATACGGATGGAATCCGTAATCGATCAGTCGTTTGGCGATATCCATGGTATTCACGCCGTTCTTTTTCTGCAGCGCGTCGCTGAACACAACTTCATGCATCGAAGGCCGCGTGTACGGCAAGTCAAACACACCTTCCAGATGCTTCCGGATATAGTTGGCGTTCAAAACGGCATCTTCCGTGGCCTGCCGCACCCCCGGGCCGTACGCCAGGATGTACGCCAGCGCGCGCACCAGTACGCCGAAATTTCCGCCGAACGCGCGCACCCGCCCGATGCTTTCCTTGCGGTGGTAGTCCAGTGTCAGCCTGCCAGCCTCTTTTTCCACCAGCACCGGCACGGGTAAATAGGGCTCCAGAAATCTCTTGACCGCAACGGGACCCGCGCCGGGTCCTCCTCCGCCATGCGGAGTGGAAAACGTTTTGTGCAAGTTCAGATGCATCACGTCCACGCCCAGGTAGCCGGGCCGCGTCACGCCCGTCAGCGCGTTCATGTTCGCTCCGTCCATGTAGAGCAACGCACCCTTTGCGTGCAGCACCTTGGCGATTTCCACGATGCGCTGCTCGAAGATTCCCAGCGTTGAGGGATTGGTGAGCATCAGCGCCGCAACGTCGCCGGTCACTTGCTGGTCCAGTTGCGTAACGTCAATCTGGCCTTCCTCGTTGGACTTGATGTTCTGGACCTGGTAGCCCGCAATAAGCGCCGTTGCCGGATTTGTGCCGTGCGCCGAATCCGGGATCAGCACCGTCTTGCGCGGATTCCCCAGCTTCTGGTGATGCGCGCGGATCAACAGAATTCCCGTTAGTTCGCCCTGCGCCCCCGCCGCCGGTTGCAGCGTGACCGCATCCATGCCCGTAATTTCCAGCAGGCACTTCTCCAGGAGTTGCAGAATCTTCAGGCAGCCCTGCGACAACTCTTGCGGCTGGTACGGATGTTCCGTGGCCAGCCCCGCCAGCCGCGCCACAAATTCATTCACGCGCGGGTTGTACTTCATCGTGCAGGAACCCAGCGGATACATCCCCAGGTCAATCGCGTAGTTCCAGGTTGAAAGCCGCGTAAAATGGCGCAGCACTTCGATCTCGCTGACTTCAGGAAAACCTTCCACGCCACCGCTGCGGTGAAATTCCCCGAGCGATTTCGCCGCATCCACTGCCGGAACATCTAGCGGCGGAAGATCAAACGCGCGCTTCCCGGGCGAAGACTTCTCAAAGATCAAGCCTTCGCTCTGGGTGGGGTGCCGCAAAACCTTTTTGATATTGTCATTCATCGCTTTTCGGCAACTTTCTACAGCGGCTGCTCCAATGCGCGTCTCACTGCGGCGACCATTCGCGCAATCTCCGCACGCGAAGTCGTTTCCGTCACGCAAACCAGCGCGTGCTTTGTCAACTCCGGATAGGCCGATCCCAGCACAAACGGCCCGACAATCTTTTCCTTCAGCAGTTCGGCGTTCACCATCTTCACCGACCTCGGCAGTTCCACCGTGAATTCGTTAAAGAACGGCGCCGTAAAAGTCCGCTTCACGCCCGGAATGGCCAGTAGTTCCTTCAATGCAAATTGCGACTTTGCCAGGTTTTGCTCCGCCATCTCGCGCAGCCCTTCTTTGCCAAGCAGTGTTAGGTGCACCGTCGCTGCCAGCGCGCAGAGCGCCTGGTTCGTGCAGATGTTGGACGTCGCCTTTTCCCGGCGGATGTGCTGCTCGCGCGTCGCCAGTGTCAGTACGAACCCGCGGCGCCCGTCCATATCCACGGTCTGCCCCGCCAGGCGACCTGGCATCTGCCGCACGAACTTCTCCTTTGAAGCGATTACGCCGGCGAACGGGCCACCGTAGCTCGGCGCCAGCCCAAAACTCTGCGCCTCCATCGCCACAATGTCCGCTTCGGCTGGCGGTTTCATCACGCCCAATGAAACCCCCTCTGTAATTGCTGTCACCAGTAGCGCGCCACAGGCATGCGCCGGTTCCGCCAAGGAACCCAGTGATTCCATCGCGCCAAAGAAATTCGGTGATTGGACCACTACCGCGCACACATCATCCCGCAGCGCGCCTTGCAATCCCTTCGCATCGACTGTTCCCGCCGCGGTATATCCAATCTCTTCCACACTCAACCCGGAATTCTTCGCGTAGGTTTTCAGCACCTCGCGATATTCGGGATGCACGGACCGCGCCACCAGCACGCGCCGCTTTCGGGTCAGCCGCTCCGCCATCAACACGGCTTCAGTTGTCGCCGTCGATCCGTCGTACATGGACGCGTTCGCGACCTCTTGCCCGGTCAACTGGCAGATCAGCGTCTGAAATTCAAAGATGGCCTGCAGCGTTCCCTGCGAAATCTCCGCCTGGTACGGCGTGTACGACGTCAGGAATTCGCCCCGTTGCAGCACCGTGTCCGTAATCACCGAACTCAGATGGTTGTACACACCGGCGCCCAGAAAACTCGTGTAGCCCACGGAGTTTTCAGCCGCGCGAGCACGGAAGTATTCGATTACCTCTGACTCGGAGAGCGGCCCCGGGAGGTTCAACGGCTTTTTCAGCCGGTAGGCTTCCGGAATCGTGGAGAACAGTTCTTCTACGGATTGCACACCAATCGCGGCCAGCATCTCCTGCCGCTCGGCGGGGCTCTTCGGGAGATAGCGCATCAGCTCGACGCTTCCTTCTGCTTTTCCGCGATGAAGGCCTCATACGCCGCGGCGTCCAGCAGGGAAGAGAGTTCGGCGGGATTTGTCAGCTTTACTTTCACCAGCCATCCCGCGCCGTGTGGGTCCGTGTTCAGGGTCTCCGGCTTGTCCTGCAGCGCGGCGTTTACCTCCGCAAGGTCCCCGCTCGCCGGCGCGAAAATCTCGCTCACGGCCTTTACGGATTCCACCGAGCCAAAAATCTTGCCGGCCGCCAGCTTCGTTCCAGCTTTGGGCAATTCCACGAACACTACGTCGCCCAGCTCGTGCTGCGCGTAGTCCGTTATGCCGATCGTGGCGATGCCGTCTTTCACGACGATCCACTCGTGCTCTTTCGTATAGCGATACTCCGTTGGATACGCCATTGCACCACTCCTTCAAGGATTTCCCGGCCGATCCGGTCCTACACCGCCTGCACTTTCTTGGGCCGCTTGAAAAATGGAGTTGCCACCACTTGCGCACGGCATCTCTGCGAACGAATTTCCACAAAAATAATCGTGCCCAATCCCGCCATCGCGGGTGGCACATACGCGAGCGCAATGTTCTTGCCGAGTGTCGGGGAGGGCGATCCGCTCGTCACCACGCCAATCGCTTCGCCGCCTTCGTTCAGGCACCTGTACTGGTCGCGCGCGATGCCTCGCTCGATCATCTCCAACCCAACCAGCGTGCGTTGCAGCCCCGCCGCCCGCGCTTTTTCGAGCGCCGCCCGCCCGATGAATTCGCCCTTCTCCATACGGCAGTAGCGGTCCAGCCCTGCTTCCCAAACGTTGATCTTCTCGCTGATTTCGTGCCCGTACAATGCCATTTTGGCTTCAAGCCGCAACGTGTTCCGAGCGCCCAGCCCACAGGGAACAATCCCGAATTCCTTCCCCGCCTCCAGTACTTCGTTCCACACGCGTTCGCTCGTGGTCACGTCCGACGGCACGTAAATCTCAAATCCATCTTCTCCTGTGTAACCCGTGCGCGCGATCAACGTGTTCTTCAGCCCGCAAACCGTTCCATGCGTGAACCAGTAATTCTTGATGCCGTCCAGATTCGCGTCCGTCAGCTTGCGCAGCACGTCCACGGCCCGTGGCCCCTGGATCGCCAGTTGCGTGTACGCGTCGCTCAACTCCTCAACCTGGCAGTCGAAGCCCTTGGTGTTCTCCCGCACCCAGGAGATATCTTTCTCCCGCGTCCCGGCATTGATCACAAGCAGGAAATCGTCTTCGCCCAGCCGGTGTACGATCACGTCATCCACAAGCGTGCCTTCAGGGTAGAGCATCGCCGAATATTGCGCTTGTCCTATCGCTAGCCGCGAAGCGTCGTTCATGGTGATGTGCTGCACCGCCGCCAGCGCGCCGCCGGCACTCTTGCCGGTGTGCACACGAATGTCCCCCATGTGGCTTACGTCAAACACACCGCATCCACTGCGCACCGCGCGGTGCTCTGTCATCAGTCCGCCGCTGGAAGGGTATTCCACCGGCATGTCCCAGCCGCCAAAATTCACCATCTTGGCGCCAAGACGGCGATGCACCGCGTTTAACGGTGTTTTGCGAAGGACAGAAATGGGAGGAGTTGTGGCGGATTCCATTCCGAGTGCTCGGGCAAATCGGATGGTAACACGCGTGCCGCAAGGGGGTCAAAACGGCCCGATCTTTGGCGACGGGTCAGTTTCCAATTTGGTGAATTGCTGGGAGTTAACCGAGTAGCTAGGTGGGGGGCCTCAATAGAGCCTTCTCAGAAGCAAAGTGGTTGCATACGCAACAGTGAAGACAGCGTTGGCCACGACAGCAGGTATCGCGCTCCGAAATCGGTGGTAAAGTACAGCGGTCGTCAGACCAAGGAGAAACCCGGTGATAAGGTTGTAGACCGGCCAGACAAGCGCAAAAGCAAGTGCGCTTACCAACACGGCAGGGACAAGACGGGAGCTTTCTAGAAGCGACTTAAAGACTATCCCACGAAAAACGATTTCGCTGGCGAGGGGCAGCAGAATAGCAAACAGTATTACGAGCAAGATAATTCGCGGGTGAAAGACCTCACCCATGATTAGGTCGGTCAAATCGCTACGGCGGTCGAGCCTCAGCAGCGGCAAGCCTGCGACACAGACTAGAATCCCAGCCAAGAACCCCCAAGCAAGTCCTCCCCATTTCTGGGCGGCAATCGTCATGCCCATGTCTCGCAGTGTCATCCGCAAGGGGCCGAAGCGATACAGGCAAATCACCAAGGTTAGTTCAGCAAGAAAGACAACCGCCATCCCAGTGTGAAAATATCTGAGTAAATATGTCCACCGGCTGATTTGGCCCCCACGCAGGAGCTTGTCAAAGTAAAGAGAGAAAGCTCTGTCTAGGGCGAATGAAGTGACGAGCAAGAAGAAAACCGTATATAGGCTTCCGCTCAATTCTCTGCGGTGCTGAGCACATATCTGTTCTCGTTCAGCCACGGGGTTATTCACCATCTCACTTTCAGGACCTTTTGAAGGGACGATTCAGATTGATGCTGAATCAAACCCACCATATAACGCCGGAAACTCTCAAACAAGCGTGTCGCTGCTAGTGTTCAGTTGCTATCACCACCTGATAAACGCGGTGGTCGGAAACTGACCCACTTCTCGCTCTCAGGCTTGCGCGCACGGCGGCTCTTGCGACCCTGTAAATCGCCTGCCACACTGCGCTTGCTGGCCACACTCCCCTCAGGTACAGTGCTTTTCGGAGGTGCAAATGCCAGCCGGTCACCAGCAGATCGTATGCACGCAGTGCGACAAAACCGAGGAGTACTGCACGTGCGAAAAGTACTGCACCATCTGCAAAGGTCAGCACAACATCCGCCTGTGCGCCGATGGGTTATACTACTGCCCCGATTGTCGTGAGGCGTGTGACGTGTCCCTCGCCAACGATCGCTAATTGTGCTCACCAACCCCCTCCACCTCCGCTTGCGCATGGACCCCGATGAGCGCCTGGCTGCCGCGGTGGGCGGTGTAGCGCGTTTTTTTGCCGACAACGCCGGCCTAGCCAACGAACTTATCCTCGAACTGCAATCCTCCGTTCTTTCGGTGTGCCGCCATTGCTTTGGCCTGCATCATTCCGGCAGTCCTTGTGACGTCGCCTTTCACCGCCTTGCTGATCGGATTGAGATGGAACTTTTTCTGCCCGTCGAGGAAGCGCCCGCCGACAAGGGTCATCTTGCCTGGCCGGGCATCGATGAAGTTCACTGCGAAACGCGGGGGGCCTCCGCGGTTCTGCGCCTGACTAAGTTCGTCACTCCCTCGCCCGACGCGGAATAGTTCTTCAAACAGGAATTCTCGGAGGGGTCTTGTGTGGGATCGCTTGTTTGCGCTGATGCGAAAATCGAAAAACGAAAAGCGAAAATAGAAACACGAAGAGGGATTCCTCCGCTCCGGGACGGCCAAAGGCGCCGTCCCTCCGGTCGGAATGACGGATTTTGGGAGTCGGTTCCGCCCTCTCAGAATTGCGGCGAATCACATCTTGAATGCGAAGGTATTCCTCTTGATCAGCGACGTCATCTGATCATCGCTCACCGACATCCGGATCACCACGCGCTCACCGGAGGGCGTCACGCTCGCCTGATCCAGCAGTTGCCCGAGTTCCGGGTTGTCCTTGCTGGCTTGGTATTTTTTGTAGAGCAACCCCGCCGTCATCAACTGGCTCAAGGTATTCGCATCGTCGGGCGAAGCGCACACTGCCTGGAATTTCGCCTCCAGCCCGCTGCTTGCCGTTGCGCTAATGATCATGGACTGCATGTGCTGCACGAGTTTCGCGGCCTCCGGAAACTGCTGTACTTCCGGAGCCAGTTGCCCCATCGCCAGCCGCGTGTAACTCGCGTCCAATACCGCCCACACCACGCCCGACCCGTTCACCTCATTGATCAAGCTGAACAGTTTGTCGTTGCCCAGCAAACCTTCCTCTCCGCCATAGCGGATTTCAATCATCCTTTCGAGCAGTTGCTTGTGCCCAAACGCCGCCTTGCTCGAATCAATAAAAAAGAAAAACAGGTCGTTCGGTCCCACTCCGGAGCCGAAGGCAAACAGCGTGTATCCGCGCGATTTGGAGGTCGCCAACTTCTGCTGCTTGAAATACGCTTCCGTGGAGTCCGGATTGAAATTACCCAGCGCGATCCCCACGATCTGTTCGCTATCCGGGACGTCCCCCGTGGTGGCCTTGCCCTCTTGTGTCGCCGCCGATTGCGGCACCAAACCCCACGCCAACTCTTCCACCTGGGTGTTCGGATCCACTCCCGCCGAGGCCAGGAACTTTTCGAATTGCCGGAAGCGTTCCGGCAGCATCTGCTCCTGCAGGGCAGGGAACCACTTCATCGTCCGCGCCTTCTTCAAATCCGCGTACGCAAACTCCCCCGTATCCTTCGGGAATAGCGCAATCGTATCGGCGCTCAGGCTTCCTGCCTTCGCTGGTTTCGCGGCTGCAGCCAGCAATGCCAGCACGGCGCAGGCCGCAATCATCCGCTTGCGCGTATCAATCCATTTCATGAAATGCTCCTCTCGGGGCTTCGGGGCAAGCTCCAGTTTACGCTACATCCCATGCGCTAGCTGAGGCGTTTGCGCAGTTCGTCAACTTTCCCGCGCATGGCAGCAACGTACGCCGCGTCTTTCAATCCCTCCAGATTGATCTCCACGTTTGCCAGGGCGCCATTTGCTCCCGCTATTGCCATTAGACGCGCCACGCGCAGATCTGATTTCATGGATGCCGCGGCGATGGCCTCCAGTTGTACCAACCGGCCATGCAGCGCCGCCGCCTTCTCGGCCACTTCCATAGGTACTTCGGCCGCGCCTTTCGTTGCTTTCTGAATGGCTTTCTCGCGCAACCGCGTCTCCTCGCTGTTGCCTTGCGGCAGTTTGAACGCCGCCATCACCGCATTATACGAAACCGCGTCACGGTCAATCGCTGCGTTCAATTCGTCGGTTGTCTTTCGCAGGGCATCGAGTTGCTCGCTCAATTTGTCCACGTGCGCGATCTGCGACTTCTTCTTCCGCGACAACCCCGCGACCATTTGTCCCAGCGCTCCCGCAAGCCCCGCCGCCAGCGCCGATACGCTTCCGCCTCCCGGCGTCGCGGCAGGTTCCGCCACCGCATCCAGAAACGGCCGCACCAGATTCGCCAGTTTTCCATCCTTTGCTTCCGCCGGCGCGCCGCTCAACACCGCGTCCAGCTTGTTCTCAAACACCTGCGACGGCGAGAAGTTCTCCAACTGCAGAAAATAATCGGCGGCCATCTCGATAGCCTTCTTCGGTATCAACCCCACAATCTCGCTGCCCACTGGCACCGCGCCATAGCGCTCCGCCTCGCGCTTCACCATCTCGTACACGCGGTGCATCGGCGTCTGCTCAAAATCCGTCAAATTGATGGACACTTGCGCGAGGTTGCGCGCCTTCAATTCCACGCCCATCGATTTAACGTAGCGCAGCCCTCCGCTTGAAAAACGGATGGCTTTCGCGATCTTGTTGGCGATTCCCACATCCGGCGTATTGAGATTCACGTTGTAGGCGATCAGGAACTTTCGCGCGCCCACCACGGTCACGCCTGCCGTCGGATGCAGTTTCGGCTCGCCCACGTCCGGCTGTCGGTCATGGTTGTGCTTCATCTCTTCGCGCAAGCCCTCGAACTGCCCGCGCCGGATATTCTCCAGGTTGACGCGGTCCGGCCGCATCGCCGCCGCTTCATAAAAGAAAACCGGGATGCGGTAGCGCTTCCAGAGTTCGTTGCCCACGCGCCGCGCCAGCGCCACGCAATCTTCGATCGTCACGCCCTCGATGGGAATAAACGGCACCACATCCGTCGCGCCCACCCGCGGGTGGGCTCCCGTGTGCACGTTCATGTCAATCAGTTCCATCGCGCGGCCTGCGCCCAGCAGCGCCGCCTCCCCGACCGCATCCGGGTCGCCCGCCAGCGTAATCACACAGCGGTTGTGGTCCGCGTCCATTTCCTGGTCCAGCACGTAGACGCCCGGCACGCTGCGCATGGCCCCCACAATCGCACTGACCTTCGCGGGATCGCGTCCCTCGGAAAAATTCGGCACGCACTCAATCAATCGTTTCATGGGCTGAGTTCCGTCTTTGCAGGGGAGCAGTTTCTCCGCGCCCCGGTTGGCTATAACCCCTTCAATCCCGCATGTAAATAATTTCGCCGCGTTTCATGGTCATCCAGCAGCGGTTCATTCCAAAATGATAGGGAATTTCGCGGTAATCCTCCACCTCGAATACCGCCAGGTCCGCCTGTTTGCCAGGTTCCAGCGAACCAATGCGCTTCTCCCTGCGCAGCGCATAGGCCCCGTTGATTGTCGCGGCCGCAATCGCTTCCGCCGGCGTCATCCGGAGTTGCGTGCACGCCAGCGACAATATCATCGGCATGCTCACCGTTGGGCTCGTCCCCGGATTGTAGTCCGTCGCCAGCGCCACGATGGCCCCCGCCTCGATCAATTTCCGTGCCGGGGCATACTGCTTCAGTCCCAGATGAAAATCGCAACCCGGCAGAAGCGTCGCCACTGTGCGCGATTTCGCCAGCGCCCGGATGTCCCCGGCATTCACCCGCTCCAGGTGATCGCAACTCGCTGCTTCCTGTTCCACCGCGAGTCGCGTCGCCCCCGTGTGCGAAAGTTGCTCTGCATGAACTCTCGGAACCAGCCCGTGCCGCTTGCCTTCGCTCAACACGCGCTTCGACTCCTCCCGCGTGAACGCGCCGCGATCGCAAAACACATCGCAAAACTCCGCCAGCCGCTCGTTCACCACTTCAGGGAGCAACTTCTCCACAAGCAGCCTGATGTAACGCTCCCTGCCATCCGGCAAAGTGCGAAATTCCGCCGGCACCGTGTGCGCCCCCAGGAATGTCGAAACGATTTCCAGCGGTTGTTCCGCATTCAGTACCCGGTGCAGCCCAAGGATTTTCAGCTCGCTTGCTACGTCCAGCCCATACCCGCTCTTCGCTTCCACCGTCGTCGTGCCGTGCGCCGCAAATTCCTCCAGCGCCCCGCGCGCCCGGCGTTTCAGCGCTTCCACCGTCGCCGCCCGCAGTGTTTTCACGGAGTTCAGGATTCCCCCGCCCTTGCGCGCGATTTCTTCGTAACTTGCGCCCTGAATCTTTAGCTCATATTCTTCCGCGCGGCTCGCCCCATGGATCAGGTGGGTATGCGAATCGACGAAACCCGGCAACACGACGCGGCCACCCACATCCAGCTTTTCTGCCCGCCGGGCTTCCGTTCGCTTCTCCACTTGCGCCCGTGGCCCCGCCGCCACAATCTTCCCGTCGCGCACCAGCAGCGCGCCATCTCGAATCAGGCCCAGATTGGAAAGGGAACTGCCACTTCGCGGAACTCCGCCGCGCAGGGTCAGAATCTGCGCAGCCCCTGTGATAAGTAGACTGTCGCTCAATGCGCTGCTATTATGTCCGACCTGCCAGCCAATTGCACCTATGCGCCGACGCCCTTGCCTCGGTACGCCGGAGCGAACACTTCCTTCACAAACGTCTCGATCGAAGTGCTCGTCGAGTTTGCGGCCGATCGCGGCTCCGTTGACGTCACGATTCCGTTGTTGATTCCCTGGAACATTTCGATGAAGCTGGCCACGGTCTTTGCGGGCGCTCCCATCTGCTCCAGCACTTTTTCCACCTGGTCGTAGGGAAACTGTACATAGCGCAAATCCGGCTTGCGCAGCCCCTTGGCGATTACCACAACCACTTCCTGCAAGGTCAAATCACGCTGGCCCAGCAACTCCTGCGTCTGCTTTCCCTTGAAATCCAGCTTCAGCAACCGCTCCGCTGCATACGCCCCGATGTCGCGCGTGGCGATCATCGGAATTTTCAGGTCCCCTCTCAGCGCCCCTCCGAAAACCCCCATCATCTGAATCATCTGCATTGCCGCCAAATGATTCTCGAAGAAATACCCGGCCCGCAGATGCAACACATTCAACTTGTCGATGGCATTCAGCTTCTTCTCCGAATTGTGCAGGCCCCCGATGGGACCCGTTCCGGCCGGCGCCTGCGCTCCGTAGCTGCTCAGGTTCACGGCATACTGTAGCCCCGAGTTTTTCACAGCAGCGCTGAAAGCATCGCTCGTCTTTTCCTGATCCGCGCGATAGTCCGGCGAAGTCATACGCGGCGGAATCATCAGGAACGCTGCGCGCGCCCCCGTCAACGCCCGCGTCATCGCTTCCACGTCCGCCACGTCCCCCACGAACGCCTCCGCGCCTCGCCTCACGAACGGCTGCAACCGTGTGGCGTTTCTACCCACCACGCGCACCTTCTCACCCTTCTCAAGCAGCGCCCTAGTTATCACCGAGCCGATATTCCCCGTCGCACCTAAAATCGTGTACATCCCAATACTCCTCCCCTGAATTCACTCGTAACTTCCATTTTCCCCCTGCACCCGCGAACTGGCCCTCTTGCATCCTTAGAGCATCGGAACCTTTACCCCGGTCTTCTTCGCGAACCCAATCGCCTCCGGATAACCCGCGTCCACGTGCCGGGCCACGCCCAATCCCGGATCATTGGTCAATACGCGTTCGATGCGTTTGGCCATCTCTGGGGTACCATCCGCGCACGTCACCTGCCCGGCGTGTTGCGAATAGCCAATCCCCACTCCGCCGCCGTTGTGGATGGACACCCACGAAGCCCCGCTCGCCGTGCTAACCAGCGCGTTCAGCAGCGGCCAATCCGCAATCGCGTCAGAGCCGTCCTTCATCGCTTCCGTTTCGCGGTACGGTGAAGCCACCGAGCCGCAATCCAGGTGATCGCGGCCGATCACGATTGGCGCCTTCAATTCGCCCTTGGCCACCAGCTCATTCAGCGCCAGTCCGAATTTGTCCCGCTCGCCATATCCCAGCCAGCAGATGCGCGACGGAAGACCCTGGAATTTCACCTTTTTCTGCGCCATGTGGATCCAGCGCTTCAGGTGTTCGTTCTGCGGAAACATTTCCAGAACGAGTTGATCCGTCCGCGCGATGTCCGAAGCCTCGCCCGACAGTGCCGCCCAGCGGAACGGCCCTTTCCCCTCGCAAAACAACGGACGGATATACGCAGGCACGAATCCCGGGAACTCATAGGCGCTCTTCACGCCCGCTTCATACGCAAACGTGCGGATATTGTTGCCATAGTCGAATGTCACCGCGCCCAGCTTCTGCAGGTCCAGCATGCCTTGCACATGCTCGCCTATAGCTGCGATCGCTCGCTTGCGGTACTCCTGCGGGTTGCTCTTCCGCAATTCCAGCGCTTGCTGCAGCGTCATTCCGTTTGGAACGTACCCATTGAGCGGGTCGTGCGCGCTGGTCTGGTCCGTCAGAATATCCGGCACCACCCCGCGCTTTGCCAACTCCGGAATCAGGTCCGCACAATTACCCACCAAGCCTACTGAACTAGCTTCGCGCTTGCGCACTGCATTTTTCAGGATGCGCAGCGCTTCATCCAGCGAAGTCACCATTACATCGCAGTAGCCGGTCTTTACGCGCCGCTTGACGCGCTCGGGATCTACGTCAATGCCCAAAAACGCCGCGCCATTCATCGTCGCAGCCAGTGGCTGCGCTCCGCCCATTCCGCCGATCCCGCCGGTCACCACCAACTTCCCGTTCAGGTCCCCGCCAAAATGCTTCCGCCCGGCGGCCGCAAACGTCTCATACGTGCCCTGCAAAATCCCCTGCGTGCCGATGTAAATCCAGCTTCCCGCGGTCATCTGCCCGAACATCATCAATCCGGCGCGGTCGAGTTCGTTGAACTTTTCCCAGTTGTTCCAGTGACCCACGAGGTTGGAATTGCACAGCAGCACGCGCGGCGCATATTCGTGCGTCCGGAAGACCGCCACCGGCTTTCCCGATTGCACCAGCAAGGTCTCATCGGACTCCAGCGCCCGCAACGATTTCACGATCGCGTGAAAGCAGTCCCAATTCCGCGCGGCTTTTCCCGTGCCGCCATAAACCACCAATTCCGCAGGCTTTTCCGCGACGTCCGGGTCCAGGTTGTTCAGCAGCATGCGCAGCGCCGCTTCCTGCTGCCAGCCTTTGCAGGAAAGCTGTGTCCCGCGCGGCGCGCGAAATGGCCCTCGGCTGGTCGCCGGATCATTCAGAATCGGTGTGCTCACGCTCATGGCCTCTACTCCCACCCCATCTTAACTCACTGCCAAACGCACTTGAAAATAGCACACCGCCCCGCTCCGCGCCCCGATTCCCCCGTCCACTTGCCCTGCGAACTCTCGGTCTCTGATTGCTGATAACTGATATCTGATAACCGCCAAGTCTTACCAAGTCTTTTACTTCCGCACCCAGGTTCACTCCCAACATTGCACCTCCGTCCTCCCTTGCGGTACATTCAACCTCGCCCATGAACTACGCTCCGCTCCCCGCTCGCTTCCTTCACGCCGTTGACGAGCATCCTTCCCCTCGGGCGCAACTGGTCCGGAGCCCGGCAGGTTGGGAGCCCATCTCTTCCCAGGAATTCCTGCGGCGTGTGGCCGGGCTGGCAGACGCCCTCGTCGAACTCGGCGTGAAACCCGGCGACCGCGTGGGCTTGTTCGCCCCCAACTGTCCCGAATGGCACACCGCCGACTTCGCCATTAGCGGTTCCGGCGCCGTCACCGTCCCCATTTACTTCAACGAGTCCCTGGACCGCACGGCCTATATCCTGAATCACTCTGGCGCGCAGGTTCTCTTCATCTGTGGCGAGGCGCAGCTTGCAAAATTCCTGCAAGTCCGCTCTGAAGTCAAAGACGTCCAGCAGGTCATCGTTGCCGATGTTGGCGACACTCTTCCGTCTGAATACTTGCGCTATGAAACCCTGATCGCCACTGCCGGCGGCGCGGAAATCGCGTCTTACCGCGTGCGCGCCGCCCAGGTTCTTCCCAGCCAGCTCGCTTCCATCATCTACACCTCCGGCACCACCGGTGAGCCCAAGGGCGTCATGCTGACGCACACGAATTTCAGCTCCAACGTCAGCGATTCGTGCCGCGACCTCGTCATCGAGCCGGGCGTGGATCTGGGGGTTTCCTTTCTGCCGCTGGCCCACGTTTACGGCCGCACGCTCGACTACGTCTTCATTTTCGGTGGCTGCCCGGTGGCCTACGTTCCGGTGATCGAGAACGTGGCACAGGCTCTCGTCGAGGTCCATCCCACCCTCCTCGGCGCCGTCCCGCGCTTCTTCGAGAAAATCTACGCGCGCTTGATGGAACAGGGCTCGAAGCACACAGGGGCCAAACGCAAGCTTTTCGATTGGTCCATGAAGCTCACCAGGAGAATTGCTCCCTGGCGCTGTGGCGAAGGATCAGCCGCCCTTGCCACCAAATTGCAGTGGGTCCTTGCCGACAAGCTGGTCTATTCCAAAGTCCGCGCGCGCACTGGCGGCCGCTTGCGCGTTGTCTTGTCCGGGGGCGCGCCGCTCTCCAAGGAAATGGCGCAGTTCTTTTGGGCCATCGGCATTCCCATCTTTCAGGGTTATGGTTTGACGGAAACTTCGCCCGTCCTCACCTCCACCTTCCCCCGAAACCGCGTCGGCAGCTCTGGCCGGCCCATCGCCAACGTTCAGATTCGCATTGCCGATGACGGCGAAATCCTCGCCAAGGGCCCCTGCGTCATGCAGGGCTACTACAAGGACCCCGAAGCCACCCGCGCGGTCCTTTCTGAGGACGGCTGGTTCAGCACCGGCGACATCGGTTTCCTGGACAAGGACAACTACCTCTTTATCACCGACCGCAAAAAGGACCTCCTCAAAACGGCCGCCGGAAAATTTGTTGCCCCTCAACCGATTGAGAACATGCTCAAAACCAGCCCGTACATCCTCAATGCCATGGTTGTCGGCGACCAGCGCAAATTCATCGTCGCCTTGATCGTTCCTAACCCCGCCACCGTCTCCGCTAAGCTTGCCGAGCAAGGCCTGAAATTCGCATCAGACGCGGAGCTGGCCGTCCATCCACGCTCTTATGCCCTCATCGAAGAGGAAGTCCGCCGCCTCACCACTCACCTGGCCTCCTACGAAACCATCAAGCGTTTCGCGCTCCTTCCCGACGACTTCACCTTCGATAGCGGCAGCCTCACTTTCACCATGAAGCTCAAACGCCGCGTGGTCGAAAAGCAGTACCACGACCTTATTGATAAACTCTTTTCCGACGTCTTCGAGCCACGCCCCGTTATCCGTGGATAACCTTCCTCCCTGACTGTCATCTACCTCCCATCCCCGACACAACGTCTCCGTGCCCTCTGTGTTAAAAGTCCCCGTCTTCTTCCGCCCAGAAAACAGCCGCCACATCCATTCACTGGAATCTTCCCCCCCGCGCGCCGCAAGCCCACAATCTCTCACGTTGTCGAATTCTCTATCCCTGTGCGACAGTAGGCTTATGGTGCCCCCAAAAAACGCCCGCATGGTCATCACCGGCCGCGGCGGGCCGGAAGTTCTCAAGTGGGTTGAGGAGGACTTGCCGACTCCCGGCCTCGGTCAGGTGCGCGTAAAAGTCTGCGCCACCGGCGTTGCCTATGCCGACATCCTGATGCGCCACGGCCTCTATCCCGTTAAGCTGGCCTTTCCCTTCGCCCCCGGCTACGACATCGTCGGCGACATTGACGCTCTCGGCGATGGCGTCACCGGCTTTGCGCCCGGCCAGCGTGTTGCTGCCCTTACCATGATTGGAGGCTACAGCCGCTATCTCCTTGTCCCTGCCGTCCATCTCGTTCCCGTGCCTGACAACCTCGATCCTGCGGAGGCCGTCAGCCTCGTCCTGAATTACGTCACCGCCTACCAGATGATCCACCGCGTCGCAAAGCTTCGCGAGGGCCGAAGCTTCCTTATCCACGGCGCTGGCGGAGGCGTCGGCACCGCCGCTCTCCAGCTTGGCAAAATCGCTGGTCTGCGAATGTTCGGCACCGCTTCCAAATCCAAGCTCGAACTCGTTTCCGCCTTGGGCGCGACGCCGATCGACTATCGCGCGGAGAATTTTCTCGAGCGCATTCGGCAACTCGTTCCCGAAGGGCTTGACGCCGTCTTCGACTCCGTTGGTGACAAGACCAGTAAGGATTCTTATCGTTGCTTGCGTCGCGGTGGTTATCTGGTTTGCTTCGGCGTTTCTTCGGCGGTCGAGAAAGGCAAGCTCTCCGCGGGCTTGGGCTTTGCCTGGTTAGGCCTGATGAAGCTCGTGCCCGATGGCAAGCATCCTGTCTGGTTCAACGTCAAATGGCTGCGCGATGCTCATCCCGATTGGTTCCGCGAAGACCTCTCCAAGCTTTTTGGCCTGCTCGCTGCGCGCCAGATTCAGCCGGTCATCGCCGCCAGGATGCCGCTGCGGGAAGCCGCGCGCGCCAACGAACTCCTCGAAAAGTCCCAGGTTTCCGGGAAAATAGTTCTACTCTGCCAGGAATGAAGCCGCGCGCGGCGGAGCCTACGCTGCTGCTAAACTCAACCTGATATCCACAGCTGAAGAGGGATTCCTCCGCTCCGGGACGGCCAAAACCGCCGCCCCTCCGGTCGGAATGACAAATTTTTCCTGGTGGATGCTGTGGGAGAAGCCAACTTCGGCGAAGTTGGAGCTCCACCGGAAAATCGTTTGAAGTTGAACAAGATGCACTCGTCTGCAACTGATCAACTTCAGGTTTCAGACTCAAATCATTCTGCCGCCGGGCCTGCCAGCATCCTCGAACAAGGACAGCAGGTTCGTCATGCTGAACAATTCGCTCACCTGCTGGCTTGCGTTGATGATCTCAATCCGGCAGCCTCGCGTGCGCCCGCTCACGTATAACCCCACAACCGTTCCCAAGCCCGAACTGTCGATTTGCGGCACTCCCTGCAAATCCAGCACAATCCGTTTCCGTTCCGGAATCAACGGCTTCACTTCATCCTTCAGGGAAGGCGCATTCTCAAACGTCAATCGGCCAAAGCATTCCACCACCGTCGCGCCCACTGCCTCAAAAGTGTGCACTCGAAATCCGCGCGCCGAACTCCTTCCGCTTTCCGTGGACATAGGATCTCCAGCCGCCCATCCCTCCGCGCCCCGGACTGTCCCGAAGTGTTTATCCCACTCACCCGTCAAACACAAGCAGAGAGTGCGGCATTGTGCTGTAAGGTTCGTCGCACGCCTGCCGGCCGCCCTCCCCTGGCCCCCGCCTCGATTGTGGTATACCTGAATACAACCTGAGGAGAAATCGTTTGAAGCTCAAAGAAATGGTCTATCTTTTTGGCCTGAAGCCTACGCCGAAGACCTATCCTTACGAACTCCGCCAACTCGATCTGCCCACCGACGGCCGAATCACCTATGCCAAATGGCTGCATCCCAAAGAGCACACCCGCCCAATGTCGCAGGAAGTTGTGGATGAGCTGCGCAAATTCCTTGCGCCCGGCGACGTCGCCCTTGATATTGGCGCGCACACTGGCGACACCACCCTCCCCATCGCTGTCGCCACCGGCAAAACGGGCTGCGTTCTCGCTTTCGAACCCAATTCCTACGTCTTCACCATTCTCCAGCAAAATGCCGCCCTCAATCCGGAAAAAACGCGGATCATTCCGCTGATGTTTGCCGCTTCTCCTGAAGACGCGTCTCTCGAATTCCACTATTCCGATTCCGGCTTCTGCAACGGAGGCAGTTTCGAGGGCATCAGCAAGTGGTTCCACTTCCACGCCTTTGCGCTGCAAGTGCAGGGCAGGAATGTTCATGCTCTGCTGAAGCAGTCCTATCCGACGCTGATCCCCAGAATTCGTTTTGTGAAGATTGACACCGAGGGCTACGAGCCGTTCGTCCTTGAATCTCTCCGCGAGTTAATCACCCAGACCAGGCCCTATATGAAGATCGAAGTGTACACGCACCTGAGCCGCGAGCGGCGCCGCGCCTTGCACCGCTCCATCACCTCTTTGGGCTACACCATCCGCCGCATCATTGACGATAGCCACTATTGGGGCGAAGTCCTCGGCGAGGACGACATGAGCAAGAGGCGCTGGATGGACATCTTCTGCTTGCCCAACCCGTCCTCTTCTTGAATCTTCTCTCGAATTCCTGCCCGTGGCGCTCGTACTTTGAGTCGCAAATTCATTGAATTATTTAAGGTGTCATTCCGAGCGAAGCGAGGAACCTGCTTTTTCTGCCGCGTGGGGACAAAAGCAGATTCCTCGGGACCCGCGCAACGCGGGACCCTCGGAATGACAGGTACGGTGTCGTGACATGTGCAAACTATTCGTGACTTGGGACACTAGCTACCCCGTCCGGAACAGGAAATGCCACGTGACATCCACCGCTGCGTGCACCAGCGCCGACGCGAAAATCGAGCCGCTCTTTCGCCACGTCCAGCCATAGAAAATCCCCGCAATCGTTGCCAGCGCCACGTACCGCCAGTTCGGAAAGCCCAAATTTGTTATGTGCGAAAGGCCGAACACCAACGAAGCCGTCCACCAACCAGCCCACTCCGTCTTGGAATCCCGCGCCAGCAGATTCTGCAGCAGGCCGCGAAACAAAAATTCCTCCGGCCATGCCGTGAATACCAAAATGGCCACCGCGCTGAACAAGAACCCGCTCCACCGCCCCCACTGCGGCGCGAACGTGATGAAGTGCATCCCTGTCCCCAATGGAACCGCTACACATCCGAACACCACGAAGCTTCCCACCACATAGAATCCCCAGCTTTTGCCCCATCCAATCGAATAGCCAATCCCTTTCAGCCGCCGCACCAGCACAAACGCCGCCAGCGCCACATTCACGGCCACCAGCACTGTCATCACATAGGCCAATCGTGCATTTGGAAATGGCCACAGCCAGTGCGATGGCCCGAACTTCACAAACACCCAGATGCCAGCGACCATTACATAATCCTGCCACGCTCCCGCCGCCGCTCCTCCCGCGGACACAGCCAAACCCAGCGGCAAAAAGATCAACCCTGCCATTGCCCCCGCGCGCGCCACCGCAAACGCCCCCGTTCCCAGCAGATACACCAGGTAAAACACAAACACGCACGCGCCCAGGAAAAAGCCGCCGCCTGGCCCGAATCTAACTGCCCATACATCCGCGACACCGCGCGCCGCGAACGCCAGCATTACCAGGAGGAAGAAAGCAAACACGGTCAGCGCGGCGCCAAACGCGCGCCCTCCGTATCCCTGCCACGACGCATACAACGCCCCGCCAAGGCACAACCCCGCCCAAATTCCCAACACCGCCCAAATCCCAAGCTGTCGCATCCCGCTTCTTCCTCGCTCCTCGTTTTCTCACCTGCCACCATGCCAGCAGGCCTACGATTTCCTCATTGCACACCAAGCGTACTACCAGCTTGCCCTGGCGGCCCGCTCACTGATACGAATTGGGTAAGCAGAGTGACCGCGCCAAGCGTTTCAGAGCTTCCTGGTCGCTGGTCGCTGATGACTGCCAACTGGTAACTCTCAATTGAAACGCCTCTCCTACATCGACTGGATGCGCGGTCTCGCCTGCCTCCTGATGTTTCAAACGCATTGTTACGATTCCTGGCTCCGCCCCGATCAGCGCGACACCCCGTTCTTCCGATTGTCGCAAATCGGCGGCACACTCCCCGCACCGCTTTTCATTTTTCTTGCTGGCGTTTCCGTCGCTCTCCTCACCGGCAGACTTCGCGAGAAGGGAATTGCCCGCAACGCCATCGCTCGCCAGACCATCCTCCGCGGCGCCGAAGTCTTTGGCTACGGCATCCTCTTCCGCATCCAGGAATTTCTTCTCGGCTTCAGGTCGGCCCCCTGGACCGATCTCCTCCGTGTTGATGTGCTCAACATCCTCGGCCTCTCCATTATGTTGATGGGCGTGCTCTGCTGGCTAGCCTCTGCCGTCACGCCCACTCTCGCGCGCCGCCGCAGCGTGTTTGCCGCTCTCCTCGCCGCCGCGCTCATCGCGCTCGCCACGCCGCCTCTCTGGACCACCTGGCGTCCGCGCTTCCTTCCCTGGCCCCTCGAGTCCTACATCAATGGCGTGCATACTTTCAAGGAGCCGCAGACCTGGCTCTTTCCGATCTTTCCCTGGGCCGCCTTCGCCTTCGCCGGGCTTGCCGTCGGCTTCCTCATCTTCTCGGAGTTTGCCCGTCGCCGCGAACCTCTTTTCTTTGCTCTCCTCGGCCTGGCCGGCATGTTTGCCTGCGTTCTCTCGGTTCTCTTCGATACCTCGTCAATCCGGCTCTATGCCGTTTACGACTACTGGCACTCTAACCCCGATTTTCTCCTCCTGCGTTGCGGCGTGCTCCTCGTCATTCTCTCGCTCGTCTACTTCTGGTGCCGCTTTGGCTTCGCGCAAAAGGGTTTCAGCCCGCTCATTCAATTGGGTAACACCTCGCTGCTTGTCTATTGGGTGCACATCGAATTCGTTTACGGCTCTCTTACCATCATGCCCAAGCGCGCCTGTTCCATTCCCCGGGCCACGCTGGGCCTCGCGATCATCTTTCTCTCCATGCTGGCGCTCTCCCTTCTCCGCACGCGTTGGAAGCGCTCTTCCCAAAAAACGAAAAGCGCTCCTATCGCACCGGAGCGCCCCATTACCGCCAAGTCCTAACTTTTTACCTATTGCGTCTTCGCCGCCGTTCCACTCCCATTCGCCGCCGCCGGCAACTTGATGATCACTTCTCCCGGCCGCGCCTGGCCCAACTCTTCCCGAGCAATCTTTTCAATGGTTTGCGGGTCCGTTTTCAGATCCTTTACATCGCCCTCGAGCGCCGCATTTTCCTTGTTCAGCCGCTCGATCTCTGTCTTTATTTTTTCAATCTCTTGTTGCTTCTGGTGCATGGCCAGGAATCCGTGCGCTCCGAAAACGTTGTGTACCAGCGACACGGCCACGAACAAGGCCAACAGGTGTCGGCCGTAGTGCTGCGCCCAGCCCTTCCATTTTTCCTGTGATTGCACGGTCACGCGTCATCGTGGATCGTCATCGCGCGATCCACTCCCAACAAAGAATCTTGTTCCAGTGGCCGCTCCGCCGATACACTTATTCTCCGCGCCCGTGTCGAACCCTCCACCACCTCCCTCCATCGCCCATTTGCCTTTTCTTCTTCCCAATGGTTCCTGGCTCTGACTCCCATCCTCTCCTCATATACAATCAATCGCAGAAAGGATCCTCATGCCACGCGCCACGCAATTCCGCCTCGTTCTGGTCACCTGCAGCTCTCTCCCAGAAGCACGCAAAATCGCCCGCGCCGTCGTCGAAAAACACTTCGCCGCCTGCGTCAACATCCTCACGGCACCTGTGGAATCGCTCTACACCTGGAAGGGCAAACTCGAACGTTCCCGCGAACACCTGCTCCTCATCAAAACCACCGCCAAGCGCCTCAAAGGCCTCGAAAGGGAAGTCCTCCGCCTCCACTCCTACGACACTCCCGAATTCCTCGTCTTACCCATCGCCGACGGCTCCCCCGCCTACCTCGGCTGGCTCGCCCAAAACACGTAAGGGTCCGGCAAACTGGACTCCATGTCCGCATAGTCTCTGCGTCTTGTTTCCTGGTGCTGTGGAGTGCGGCGGATCGCCGCTGTTTTTGCGGGTGCAAGCGCCACTGACAACGGATCAGTGAAAACGGCGCCACTACTCCACCCGGCCTACACGTACAGCAGCGCCTGATCCAAGTCCGCAATAATATCTTCCACGTCCTCGATGCCCACGCTCAGCCGCACCAGGCTGTCCGTAATCCCCACGCGATCCCGCACTTCCTTTGGCATGGATGAGTGCGTCATCTGCGCCGGCAGCGAAATCAGCGACTCCACGCCGCCCAGGCTCTCCGCCAGCGCGCAAATCTTCACCTGATTCAGAAACCGCCGCGCCGCGCCTTCCTCCCCCAGATCAAAGGCCAGCATCGCCCCGGGCCCCTTCTGTTGCTTGCGCGCCAAATCATGCTGCGGGTGCGACGCCAGCCCCGGGTAAAACACCTTCCTCACCTTCGGATGCGCATCCAGGTGCCGCGCCACTGCCAGGCCATTCGCGTTGTGTTGCAGCATGCGCACCGCCAGAGTCTTCAGGCCGCGCGACGTCAGAAAGCAATCCATCGGCGCCAGCCCCGCTCCCGCTGATTTTTGTATGAAGTAAATCTTCTCCGCGTCTTCCGGCCGCGTCAGGATCACCGCTCCGCCCGTGGCATCGCTATGACCGTTCATGTACTTCGTCATGGAGTGCACCACGATGTGCGCTCCCAGCTCGATCGGCCGTTGCAAATACGGCGTCAGGAAGGTGTTGTCCACCACGAGCGTCGTCTTCCGTTCATTCGCCAGCTTGGCCATTGCCGGAATGTCCGTGATGCGCATCGTCGGATTTGTCGGCGTCTCGATGTAAATCATCTTGGTGTTTGGCCGCAGGGCTCCCAGCACAATCGCCGGGTCCGTCGTGTCCACGAAGCTGAACTCCAGTCCAAAGTGCACCAGCAATTGCGTCGTCAGGCGGTATACGCCGCCGTACACCGCTTCCGAAAGCACGATATGGTCGCCGGGCCTCAGCAAGCGGAACACGGCATCAATTCCGGCCATTCCCGACGTGAACACATATGCGCTGTGCCCGCCTTCCAGCTTCGCCAGCGTGCGTTCCAGCGCCTTGCGGTTCGGGTGATTTGTCCGCGCGTAGTCGTATCCGCCCCTCGGCTTCCCCATCTCCTCATACACATACGTGGAGGTTTGGTAGATCGGGAGCGTTACCGCGCCTGTTGTTGGATCCGGTTCCTGTCCCACGTGTATGGCGTTCGTCGCAAATCCCATGCTCATCTCCTCAACCTTCTGCAAAATCCCAGTTTTATTTCGTAGGCTGCCGCCAACGGCTTGCTGCAGTGCACCTGCTGCTCCCCGCAGTGCTAACCTCTGGACCCACGCCACCCGCTTCATTCTACAAGGAAAAGCCAGCGCCATCCGCAATCGTTACCCCAGAAGGCGCCGAAAATGCACGAGCCTCCGTCGCGCGTCAAATCTGCCTTAAGTTTCTCGACCCGAATTTCGTGCCCTATTCGCTCTCCTCTTGACGTTTCTCCTGCTTCCGTGGACGATGAAATGGACACCTATGCGACACTTCCGCTCTTTATTCGTTGTCTTCTCAATGTTCGTCACACTGGCAACCGCCCTTCGGCTTCCTGCCCAACAGGACGCGCCGCCCCCGAAAAACTCGGCTCCCGCTCCGGCCAATCGCCTCACTATCGAAGTCACCGGCGGCGACTCCAACAAGCCCGTCGAAAACGCCAGCGTCTACCTGAAGACTTACGAGGAACGCCGCATCAAGGACAAGAAGACCGAGATCAGCGTAAAGACCAATCAGGAAGGCATCGCTCACCTGCCCGATGTTGCTCTCGGCCGCGTGCTGATTCAGGTCGTCGCCGACGGCTGGAAATCTTACGGCCACTGGTATGACATCACCGATCCCAAACAAACCATTACAATTCATCTCGATCGTCCGCCCAAGTGGTACTAAATCGTCGCGTCCTGGTTCATTCCCGCACTCTTTTCGCGAAGTTTCCCTTCAGCAGTTCCAATTGCAATCGCTTCAGCACTTTCCGTGAAATTTCTGAAACACTCCTATCCACGTTTCTTGCAGAACTCTTTTTTCCTCCACGATTCATCCGTGACCCAGGTCACATCGCCTCAACTCTTCGTCCAAAATCATTTTCCGTTTCTCCCACTTGCACAGTTTTTGTGCAAACCGTACCATCGTGTTGAATTTCGCGGAGTTACTTCTCCTTTTCCCTCGCTTTCCACAAACTTATCAACACTTGTGTGCAAAAGTTAATGAAACAGAAAAATTCCTCCTTGCACTTCGGCATCGTGCGTGCTCCGCAGCCGCTCCTTTCTCCTTTTCATCTTTTTTGACCCGTGTAAATCCCGGGTGGTACAGTTCTCTCTGCGGAACTATTCATGGCCGATTCCTACGAAGGTCCCTTTTCTCTCCTCCAGATGTTCTGGGGCAATCTCGCCGCGCGTCCGCTGCGTTGCGTCCTCAGCATTCTTGCCATCGCCATCCAAGTCGTTTTGATTCTTATGATTGTCGGTCTCACCTCCGGCGTCATCAACGAATGGGGCAAGCGCACCGAAGGAGTTGGCGCAGATATTCTCGTTCAGCCGCCCAACTCTTCGATCTTTTTTGCTTTCTCGAGTGCCGTGATGCAGGAATCACTCGCCGATCAGATTGAAAAAATTCCTGGCGTCGATGAAGTCGCCCCCACGCTGATCCTCTCTGACCCCAAAAGCCTGATCAACATCTTTTGCATTGACTACAAGCGCTTCAACGCCTTGAGCAAAGGCTTTTTCTTCCGGGATGGCCAGCCGTTCCAGGCTCCCGACGAAGCCATCGCCGACGACATCGTCGCGCAAACGCGCCACATCAAGGTCGGTGACACGTACATGCTTCTCAATCATCCCTTCAAAATCACTGGCATTGTCGCGCATGGCAAAGGCGCGCGCTTCTTCATCCCCTTGCGCACTGGGCAGGACATCGTCGGCGCCGATAAGCGCGTCTCCATGTTCTTTGTTCGCAGCAAAGGCGACATCGAGGGCACCCGCGCCGAAATCTTGAAGCTCAATCCTGAGAACCGCGTCCGCTCCATGTCCGAATACGTTTCCTTGATGAACTCCTCGAATCTCCCAGAACTTAAGCCCTTCATCCGCACCATGGTAGGTCTGGGAGTAGTCATCAGCTTCCTGGTCGTGCTTATGAATATGCACACCATGATTCTGGAGCGTACCCGCGAAATCGGCATTCTCAAGGCGCTCGGCTTCTCTCGCTTCGACATCATCAAGATGCTGCTCGGCGAGACAGCTTTCCTCACCATGGCCGGGAGTCTCACGGGCATTGCCATCACCTTTCTCGCACAGGCCATCCTCAAGCAGACGAATCCCGGCCTCTCCATCCTCCTTACGCCTGGCTGGGTCTTCGGCTCCGTTCTCTTGGCCTTGCTCGGGGCTGCCCTGGGTGCCACGGTTCCCGCCCTTCGCGCCTCCGGCTTTGATCCTGTCGAAGCGCTTGCGTACGAATAGTTCCAGTTCCTTCCGCGCAACTCCTTACGTTTTCCTCAGGCTCGGCGTTGCTTCGGCCTCGCGAAACTGGTATGAGAAGGGCATACTTTTGTGGCGGCTCCCGCCCGATGCCACGACTGGCTGGTGCAGTCCGCAAGGAGAACACCATGAAGCGCTGTTGTCTCGGTCTTACCGTGCTTGCGATTTGCCTGTTCGTTGTTTCTACAGCGCCCGCCCAGATGGGCATGGACCTGTTCAAGAAACCCGACATCGCCAAGGCTTTCAATCCCGTCGTCGGCAAAGGCGCCCAGTACCTCAACACTTCGACCTCCGGAACCCCGGCAAAGACCAGCACGATCGAGATCTCCATTGTTGGGAGGGAATCCGTCGAAGGCAAAGACGGCTACTGGATGGAATTTGTAAGCACCACGGAGAAGAATCCATTGTCGGTCGGCAAGGCTCTCTTTACCAAAGATGACTTCCAGTTTCACCGCATGATTGTGCAAATCCCGGGACAAGGGGCCATGGAAATGCCCTTCAATCCCACCGCCGCGAACCGGGGGAAGGCGCAAGAAAGCATGAGCGACTGGCACTCTGTGGGCACCGAGAGCGTCACCGTCTCTGCCGGCACTTTCTCTTGCGAGCACTGGCGCAACGACAAAAGCAATTCCGACGTCTGGACCAGCGACAAGGTCACTCCTTTTGGCATGGTCAAGGAAGTGAGTCCGCACGGCAGCATGGTCCTGACCAAAGTCATCACCGATGCCCAGGATCGCATCACCGGTCCCGTCACGAAATTCGACCCGCAGCAAATGATGCAGCAGATGCAACAACAGCATCAGAAACCATAAGCTGCCGCTCGTACGTTCGCGTGAACCCATCGTTTGGGGAGCGCTAGTTTGTTCCTGGTGCTCCCCATCATTTTTGATTGCTAACCTTCTGTGGCTACTCGTCATCTCCGTTGCGCATATCCATCGTGGGGCGGCGTGCATCGAAAAAGGAAAGGTCGGTGTTCATGACATTGGAAAAATTCCTGCCCGCCAAAATCCTCGACCGGCGCGTCGTCGCCGATGATCTTTTCCTGCTTCATGTGGACCCGGGAGGCCAGTTTTCCTATCTGGCCGGCCAGTACGCCACCCTGGGCGTCGAAGTGGAGGGCGAGCGCATCGAACGCGCTTACTCGCTATGCTCCTCACCCTACGAAAATGTCCTGGAATTCTTCGTCGAACGCGTCCCCAATGGCGAGCTCACCCCGCTCCTCTACGCCATGGACAAGGGCGCTCCGCTTCTTCTTCGCAGATTCGCCAAGGGTCGATTCACCTTGGACCTTCGCAGCGGCCGCAAGAATCATCTTCTGTTAGCCACAGTCACTGGAGTTGCGCCCTACGTCAGCTACATTCGCACCGTTCACGCGGACTGGAAGAAGGGCGGTACTCCCATGCCGGGTGAGCACCGGCTCTTTTGCATTCAGGGAGCGAGCCGCTCCGCGGAATTTGGCTATCGCGATGAGCTGGAAAAATACGCCGCCGAGGCGCCTTGGTTGAAATACGTGCCTGCCATCAGCCGTCCCTGGGAGGATCCCGGCTGGCAAGGCGAACGAGGCCGTGTGGACGATCTGATCCGCAAGTACATTCATCTTTGGGGGCTTACGCCGGAAGACACCTCGGCCTATCTTTGCGGTCATCCGGGGATGGTTGAGAGTGGTAGGGGTATTCTTCTACGCGCCGGCTGGCCCAAGCAGGCCATCCAGGACGAAGTCTACTTCCAACCGGGCAAGGAAGCTGCTGCCTACTGACCCGTGCCTTCCGCGCAGGAGTGCGATACCCCTCGTTGGATTGCACTCCTCCAGAGAGACGGCGAATAGTTTTGTCATTCCGAGCGGAGTCTGCGGAGCGAGGAATCTGCTTTTTCCACTTGTCTCTTCTACTCGCTGGCGAATGCGTGCTTCGCATGTCGCGCGTGCCATTGCTCGGCCCGCGCGCTCCTCGCGGCATCCTCGAAGCGATCGGCAATATCCATCAGCGTCTCGACCGGCACTTGCAGGTGCACAGTCTGGTCGTCGCCTACCACATCGATGCGCAGCTTACCGTGTACCGTAGCGATGTGCACGTGCTGTTCCTCGTCCGTCACATCGAGAAACTCCGCATTGGGGTACTTTTGCAGTTCCTTTGCCATCACACGAAACAGCGGCAGATGCGGTTTCATCTGCTTTGCCGCTTGCTCCAGCGGACGCTGCGGTACCAGGCTCGCCAACCTCATTCCTGCGGACACAGTCGTGGCCGGCACCCAGAAGTGCACGTGCGACCCCCCAGGCCGATGCTCGTCCACATCCACGCGGATCACGCCTTCGTGAAAGACATAGGCGGTGGTCATCGCCAGAGTTGCGCCCAATCCCAGTGCGACTTTTGCCAGTACCAGCATGTTCTCTCCCTACCCGCTCGCCTATTCCGCGGCGTTCTTGGAGTCGATCCAGATGTGTACGTCGTTTTCCGCGTCCTTCACGGTCACCAGTTCCGTGTCACCGTGCGCCGATAGCGCCCGTAAAGCCGCCACCAGGTCCAGTTCATCTTTTCCGGCGGAAAACAGCGCATCCACCACCTTCATCGGAACCTTAATCTCTACCTTGGTTTCCACGGGCGCGCTCGCCTTCTCGCCCTTCGCCGCGTCTTCTTTGGCCATCGCCCTCTTCGCGTGTTCTTTGTCGGTCACGATGATGTACAGCATCCCATTGCTCTTGGACACCCGCACATTGTTCTCGTTGCTCTGCACGGTCACGTACTCGCCGTCCTTGGCCGTCCGCACGGCATCCAGAATCGCGCGCAGGTCCACGTCCTTCACTTGGCCGGACTCAATACGCACCTTCCCGTCATGCAGCCTGTCCTTGTTGATGGCAGGCAAAACCTTTTCGGCCATCTCGATGGGCACATTGATCCGCACTACTTCGCCTTTGGCGTCTCTGCTGGTGACGCGAATGTGGATCCATTGATCGGTATCGGTGGCCGCCTGGGCCAGGCTGGCCGCAGGAGTCAGGGCAAATAGGGCCAGAACTAGGGCCGCCGCTGCTTTAAGGAATCCGCGAGTGGAAAGGTTCATGACGAACCTCCTTTGCATACCTTTACGCACATTCCTCCCGGAAAGTTCCCGATGGTCTGTGCTTTTGCTGAGATTTGGCCGGACTTTGCCGTCTGGTGGCCGATGGCCGCGGATGCCTGGATCCGTCACCCTGGCGGGCGGCTCCGAAAGGGCCTCTCTGGCAACCCACCCGGTAACCTTTTTACCCCTCTAAGTTCAAGGAATACACCGCCCCGCTACGGGTTCTTGATTTCCTTGGCCTCGCCCATCTTCACGGTGCTGCCGTAACGCTTGTAGTTCGAGTACTTCACGGTCATGCGGATGTGCACATCCCCGCTGCGGAAATGCAGGTAGTCGTCGGCGCGCGTGAACACGGGAAACCAGTAGCCCTTCTCGATGTTCTGCCGGTATGTGCGGAAGCGTGGGAAGACGTTTTCATTATTCTTGGTGATAATGTCCGGCACGGCTTTGCCATCGGTCATCACAATCTGCAAGTCCTTGTCGTCCACCCACACGCGCCCCTGAAAATAGCGTTGGTTCTTCTCAATCGTCTTGGGCGCGACGTCAAAGACGTACGTCGAAAGCTCGTCCACCTGTTGTCGCCCTACGTAGGTCACGTTGTACTTGGGCAATTCCGTCGTGGTCAGCACGAATGGCTGGACGTTGCGCACGTCGTCCAGGTCCTGCTGGCTCAGCGAGATGCGCTGCAAGGTGTCCGGCGGGGCGAACTTGACCTTTTCAAAGCGCTTGCTGTCTGGCGTAAAAATGATGTCGCTGACCATGCGGTATTCGCCGTCCGGCCGCCCGTCATCGTCAATCGTCTGGATAGCAAAAGCCTGCGTGTACGTGTAGTTGTCCCGCTCGACTCGGAATTCGGATTCGCGCTCGGCAAATCGTTTGATGATCTCCGCCACGGGTTGGGATGGCGGGTCATTAGTGATCGGATTGTCGCCCGGCGAATGCAGCCGTTGCGGTGGCGGGGGTTCCTGCGCGGGGTCGGAGCTGGGCGAGTTGGCGGGCGCGGACTTGGCCCTAGGCTGCGTTGGCATCGGCCCCGGCATATCTTGCGCGGCCGCCGACAGCGCCAGAAAAAGGGCAGCGACTCCCAGGAGAATAAACGGTTTGAGGCACAGCGTCCTGATGGCATTAGAAAGCTTCAAGGCTATCCTCCACGCACTGTTCTTGCTGATACAGTATAGGATTTTAGCAGGGCAGCAGGGGTTGCACGGGGGAATCTTGTACGCCGGAACCCCTGTAACCTTTGCCGATTGAGCCACTCGCATTGGATAGGGCAGGTGGGCCCGCGCCTTTCGGCTTTGCTGGCGGATACAGGTACCTTACAAAAGGAGTCGATCTGAGAGACCCGATTCGCAGGGCCTTTCAAATATTTCGGATGCAGGAAGATCGCCAGCACGAAGCGGAGCTGATCCAGCGCATTCTCTCGGGGGAATCGGACGTGTTTCACGAGCTGATCCGCCCCTACGAGAAGATGGTCTACGTCACGCTCTTCACCATGCTGCGCAACGAAACCGAAGTCGAAGACGCCGCGCAGGAAGCCATGATCAGCGCGTTCCGCTATCTCCACACCTTCCGCGGCGACGCCAAGTTCAGCACCTGGCTCGTCACCATCGCCATGAACGAAGGCCGCCAGCGCCTGCGTAGGCTGAAACGCGCCGCCGAGGATTCGCTGGAGGATACCGTCGAGGAGCCCGAGGGCGATTTCACGCCGGCCTTTCTCACGGATTGGCGGGAAATTCCCCTGGAGGCGCTGGAGCGCAAGGAATTGCGGCAGAAGCTGCGCGAAGCTGTGGACTCGCTCCCCAAAATCTATCGCGAGGTTTTTGTGTTGCGCGATTTGCAGGAATTGAACCAAGAGGAGACCGCCGCGGCGCTGGGAATTACCATTGCAGCCGTAAAGGTGAGGCTGCACCGAGCGCGCATGATGCTGCAGAAGAACCTCGTTCCGTACCTGCAGGGAAGCGTGCCGTCACGCAAGAGCTTCTTCGGGAGGTTGTTCCAATGAACTTGAAGTGCAAAAACGTTTGGGAACACATCTCGGAATATCTCGATCAGCAGCTCACGCCGGAAGTGCGCGCGGAGATCGAGAAGCATCTGGAAAACTGCGAGGTCTGCTCCGCGATCCTCGATTCCACGCGCAATGTGCTGATTCTCACCGCCGATAACCGCACCTTTGAATTGCCAGTCGGCTACAGCAAGCGCCTGCACGATCGCCTGGAAAAGGCCATCCACCAAAAACCGGACCCCGGCAAGAACTCCAGCAACTGATAAGCCAAACCCCTGGGAGTTGGTAGTCACGGCTGAGAGTTGGCGTTGACCCGGGAACGCCAATCTCCCGATTGGCGGGTGCCGCGGCCTTTCGGAAGCATTCGCAATTCACACGGTGAAAATACCACTTCAGAAAGTGACCGTGGGGTGATGAAAAGCTGAGAACCAGCTCTTCGGCGCATTGAGCCTGGGCCATTTACAGCTTTAGGTGCCGGCGCCTAAGGTTTTTCCGCGACTGTGGCTCTTGAGTTGAGTTATATTCGCCTGCGCCCAAAGCCCGCGCTGTGTAGCCACAGGAGGAGTCCTTCCATGCGCCAACCCGTTCGCAAATTCGCATACACCATCGCCTTCGCCGCCGCTTGCGACTTTCTGGCATGCTCTGCCGCCGCACAGCAGGTGCCGCCGCAGCTCCAACCGCCAGCCAACGAACAACTCCTTCTTCAAGTCCACGCGAAGGGCGACCAGATTTACACCTGCAAAGCGGATGGCGCGCAATTCAACTGGGCGCTAAAGGCCCCGGACGCCCAACTCTTCGATAAGGATGGCAAGCCCTTCGGCAAACATTTCGCTGGACCGTCGTGGGAAGCGACCGATGGCAGCCGCGTCACCGGCAAGGCCGTTGCCAACGCGCCTTCGCCCGATGCAGATTCCATTCCTTGGCTGCTTGTCAACGTCGTCAGCCACGAAGGCACTGGCGTGCTCTCTCGCGCCAGTTCCATTCAACGCCTGAACACCAAGGGCGGCAAAGCCCCTGCGTCCGGCTGCGACGCGGCCCACGCCGGGCAGAAGCTCCGCGTCCCCTACACTGCCGACTACGTTTTTTACACACCCCAATGAGCCAGACGAGACGAATTGATTTGGGAAGAAGTTGGAACGTAGCCAAACGCCCCCCAGCAAAGTCAGCCGCTCATGAATTGGGTAAATGACTCCGCCGCGATGAGCGCGCGTTGCTGATCGCGTCGAGAGACCACGCGCCACCACCCACCGATATCAGGAAGAGCAGCGAGCAGAACATCGCGAAGTCGGTGCGGGCGTCGCTGACCATGTACCAAAAGCCCTGTCCGGCACGAAATAGCTCCGGGACCTTGGTGGTCGCGATCGCCGTGGTGATCACAATCAGCAGCGGAACGGATGAAGCCCTGGTCCAGAGTCCGAGCAGGACGAGAACGCCACACGCGATCTCAAAGGCACCCACAGAGTGCGCCGTGAAATAGGGATGGTGAAATCCAATCCTGGTGAAACGTCCCACGCCCATATTCGGGTCCGTGTACTTCAGAATGCCCTGCGTAAGGAAAATCAGCCCGGCCGCCAGGCGGATCAGCAGGATGCTGGCCGGACCTTGTGAGGGGCTGAAAAAGAATCGCAACAGTGAGTTCATAACTTTTGCTCAATCTTTCCCAAGAAGATGAAAGATATATGCGCCGGATGGCGCAGACCTTTGGGTGGTTTCGGGATTCACACGGGGCAGGATACCACTTTAGAGAATAACCGCGGAGCGATAAAAGGCAGGGAAGTGGTTGGCCTCTGAGCAGAGCGACGGCCACCCGCCATTCGCAAAGAGAAGGCAGCAATCGTCCCGGAAGACGACGGACTACCACCTACGGCCCCCCGATGCTACCCATATTGCGATGTGTTTCTTTCTGTACAGAAGCAGTCAGTCCAGGTGAACTAAGATGGAACGAGGAGATGCTATGTCATTCGGTCTTTACTCGGGTGGATTCGCGATCGTAATCATCGGCCTGATTTATGCCGCACACTTGGTTCACATGCCCGCACACTGGATCGTGGCAGGCGCGGTCGTACTCTTGGGAGTTGGGATTCTGGCAGCTGTAAAGGCGACGCGTCAGAAAGATCCTGTGGGATGACGGGATTGTCAGAATCTGATTCTCCGTTGAACCAGTAGACAGAGATGAAGAGTCCGGTCTCCGGGGTCCTGGAGGGGCTGGCCGGGCTAGTGGTGAGTTGGCGGCGCCTGTTTGGGAAAGCCGCGTGCGGTTTGGCTACAATAGTCTTGTAATCCACCAATTTGACGATTGGAATCCAGTCGTGGCCCGGAATTCGATTACTCCCGATAAATAGGGTCATCGGAGAGGTGAATTCTACTTGGTAATCGGACACCTGATAGCGGCATCGCTGCCGACGCTGGCACGAGGCTTGCGGCGCTGGATGTTTCACCTCGGCGGCCTGGGTCTGATTCCCCTCGGGCTGCTGGACAGCTCCCCCCTTCCGATGCCGGGCGCCATGGATGTGGTCACGATTCTGCTCTCCGCGCGCCAGCAGCAGTTGTGGCTTTATTACGCGTTGATGGCTACAGCGGGTTCGGTCCTCGGCGGCTTCGTCACGTACCGGCTGGCTCGCAAAGGGGGGAAAGCAGCCCTCGAACGCAGGTTCTCTCGCCGGAAAGTAGACAGAGTTTGTCAGATTTTCGAGCGGTGGGGATTCGGCGCCATCGTCATCCCCGCTCTGCTGCCCCCGCCCATGCCCATGGTCCCATTTTTGCTTGCGGCCGGCGCCATGCAATATCCGGTGAAGAAATTCCTGGCGGCGCTTGCGCTCGGGCGAATCTCCAGATACATGATCCTGGCTTACTTGGCCGCGCGTTATGGCCGCAAAATCATCGCGTTCATCAGGGTACACGGACACCCGGTGGCATTAGGAATCATCATCGTGCTGCTTGCTTCCGCTGCTGTGATTTTCTATTTCTGGGGAGGCGCAAAAGCAAAGAAGAGGAAGCGATAAACGGCAGGGAAGCGCTTGGCCTTCGAGCCGAGCGAGGGTCACCCGAACTTGTCTGAGCGCGTTAAGCCTGCCCCCTTCTGCCTGTTGCATCCTATCAGGATGAGGTCTAGCATTACATTATGACCGTGCCGAAAGAATTCGACTCCGAAAAGCCCGAACTCATTAGGGATGACGAGGACGAAAAAACCCTTGCCGCAATTGACGAGGGCCTCCGCGATGCCAAAGCTGGCCGCACGGTACCCATCAAAGAAGTCCGGAAACTGCTGCCCAAGTGGATTACCGCCTCCACTTCTCGCAAAGAGCGCTAGACGACCTCGCAGCCATCATCGGACATATTGCCGAAGATGACGGCGACGCTGCTGAACGGTTTGGCAGCTCTTTGCTCGACCACGTCGAATTGCTGACGCGTTTTCCCCGCATGGGCAGCACAATCCGCAAACGGTCGCGGGTGCGCAAGTTGTTGCACAGTCCAATTCTGGTTTACTACCTTGTCCGCGAAGAACGGCGCCGTGTGGAAGTCCTTCACTTGCGCCACGCATCTCGCAAAGCGCCGCGGTTCTAGCATTGCCGTGGTACTTGCCACAGTGTCCGGAGATTCGGAGGAGTAAGGCAGTTTCAGGCCTGGCGCCACTTCAGGAAGACGGCGGCTAGCGGCGGCAGCGTGAGCGCGAGGGATTGGCGGCGGCCTTGCCAGGCGTGCTCGTCGGCGTTCATTCCGCCCAGATTGCCCACGTTGGAGCCGCCGTAAATTGCGGCATCGGTGTTCAATACTTCATCGTAGTGCCCGGCGCGCGGCACACCCAGGCGATAGCCATACCGCACCACCGGCGTGGCATTCAGCACCGCCAGAATTACGTCGTCGGGATTCTTTCCGCGGCGGATAAACGAATACACGCTGTTGTCCGAATCGTTCGCGTCAATCCACTCAAAACCCTGCCATTCGAAATCCACCTGGTGCAGCGCCGGTTCCGCGGCGAGCAGCCGGTTCAGGTCGCGCACCAGATTCTGCACGCCGCGATGCGATTCGTACTGCAGCAGATGCCAGTCCAGACTCTCCGCCTCGTACCACTCGTTCCGCTGGCCGAACTCCTGCCCCATGAACAGCAGCTTCTTCCCAGGATGCGCGCATTGATAGGCGAGCAGCAGCCGTAGATTCGCGAATTGCTGCCACATGTCTCCCGGCATTTTGTGGAGCAGGGAATTCTTTCCGTGGACCACTTCATCGTGGGAAAAGGGCAACATAAAATTCTCGGTGAAAGCGTACAGCAGCGAAAACGTCAGCTTGTTATGCTCGTAGCGCCGGAAAACGGGGTCCTTGGAAAAATAGTGCAGCGTGTCGTTCATCCAGCCCATGTTCCACTTCAGGCTGAAGCCCAACCCGCCGAGATACGTCGGGCGCGAAACGCTTGGCCACGCCGTGGACTCCTCCGCGATGGTCAGCACGCCGGGGAATCGCAAGTAGGCCACTTCATTCATGCGCTTCAAAAAATCGATGGCATCCAGATTCTCGCGCCCGCCGTAGCGGTTCGGTATCCACTCGCCCTCCCTGCGCGAATAATCCAGATACAACATGGAGGCGACCGCATCCACGCGCAGCCCGTCAATGTGGTATTTGTCCAGCCAGAACAGCGCATTGGAGATCAGGAAATTCTGCACTTCGTTGCGGCCGTAGTTGTAAACCAGCGTGCCCCAGTCCGGGTGCGTGCCCTGCCGCGGGTCGGAATGTTCGTAGAGATGCGTGCCGTCAAAAAGACTCAGACCGTAGGAGTCACGCGGAAAATGCGCGGGCGTCCAATCGAGGAGCACGCCAAGTCCCGCCTGGTGGCAGCGATCCACAAAGGCCATGAAGTCCGCGGGCGTCCCGTAACGGCTGGTGGCGGCAAAATAGCCGAGCGTCTGATAACCCCAGGAGCCGTCAAAGGGATGCTCCATCACTGGCATCAGTTCAATGTGCGTGTAGCCGAGATCCTTCACGTACGGAATCATCTGGTCCGCCAGTTCCAGGTAACTGAGCCAGCGGTTGTGCTCCTCGGGCATGCGGCGCCACGAGCCCAGATGAACTTCGTACACGGATACCGGCTGCTGCAGCCAGTTTCTCTGTGGGCGCTGCGCCATCCAGTCGCCGTCCGCCCAGTTATGCTTGTCCAGACGCGCCACCACCGAGCCGGTGTTCGGCCGCAACTCCGAAAAGTAGCCGTAGGGATCGGCCTTCAGCGGCAGCATCTCGCCGCGCGGGCCGATGATTTCGTACTTGTAGATCGCGCCCTCGCCGAGGTCAGGGAGAAATAGCTCCCAGATGCCGGAAGAGCCGCGCGTGCGCATGGGATGGACGCGCCCGTCCCAGCCATTGAAGTCGCCCACCACACTGACGCGGCGCGCGCTGGGAGCCCACACGGCAAAATGCACGCCGGAAACGCCGTCCACCGTCTTGATATGTGCGCCCAGCTTCTCGTAAGTGTCGTAGTGACGGCCTTCGCCCATCAGGTAGAGATCAAATTCGCTGAGCAGATAGGGAAATGCGTAAGCGTCGTGGCCTTCGACGACGGCACCATAATCCATGCGGCAGCGGATGCGATAGCTCGAAGGAGCCAGCGCCAGCTCGCTTACCAGGGGAAGTTCGGCCTCGTAGAGACCCTCCGGCCGGACTTTTTTCATGGGTATGGGAGCAGTTTCTACACCCCAAAGGAGATGGGCATCCACCGCTCGCGGCTGCAGGAGCCGCACAAGCCAACGGCGCCCCGCGGGCGTCTCAATGGGCTGTGGACCGAGCACGGCAAAAGGATCGGAGTTGCGGCCCGCGAGCAGGGCATCCATGGGCGCCACTACCGGGTCGGCAGGCGGAGCTTTCGGTTTTCGAGAGGGAGTATCGGGCACGGCAGCATTCTATCGGATTCTGCCTGCCGGACCAACACGCAGCACAACGAATGTCGCCCCTCCTGATCTGCAGGGCGAACCTGGCCTCTCACTTGCGCCACCTTGCGGGGCCGTTTTTCCCGCGATAAAGTGCTGGCACCCTAACGAAATTCGGTGAGATGGTAGAGTTTGAATTTTCCGAATCGAGGGATGGCCGCTTGAGACGCTACTTCGCAACGCCCGCCGCTTTGCTGTATCTTGCCTGCAGCATGATCCCCGGCACGATCTCCGCACAAGACCGCTCGCAAGCCCGCTCGATGGTCATCTCGCGCAATGGCATTGTGGCCGCGGAATCTCCGCTGGCCGCGCAGGCCGGCGCGCGCGTCCTGGAGCGCGGCGGAAACGCAGTGGATGCCGCGATCGCCACGAACGCCATGATGGGCGTGGTCTCCCCGATGATGAACGGCATTGGCGGGGATTTGTTCGCCATCGTTTACGATGCGAAAGCCAACAAGCTTTACGGATTGAACGCCAGCGGTTGGGCGCCGAAAGGCCTCACCATCGAAGCGCTTCACAAACTGGGCTTGCGGGAAATGCCGGAATCCGGCGTACATACGATCACCGTCCCCGGGGTCGTGGATGGCTGGCAGAAACTCGCGGACAAATTTGGGCGCAAGAAGCTGAGCGAAGATCTGGCGGCCGCAATCGACACCGCGCAGAATGGCTATCCCGTTACCGAGTGGGTCGCGATGTACTGGGGGAGTGCCGTTGATTACCTGCGCGGCGATGAAACGGCCGCCAAGCTGTACTTGCCGCAGGATCGCCCACCAAAAACCGGTGAGGTTTTCCGCAATCCGGAACTCGCCTGGTCTCTGCAGCAGATTGCCGAGCACGGGCGCGATGCCTTCTACAAAGGCGAGATTGCGCGCCGCATCCTGGAAACCATGAAGCGTCATGGCGGCACCATGACCTCCGCCGACTTGGCCGAATATTCCAGCGAGTGGGTCGAGCCCATCTCCACCACCTACCGCGATTGGACCGTTTATGAAATGCCTCCCAACGGGACGGGGATTGCCGCCCTGGAAATGCTCAACATTATTGAGACCTTTCCCCTCGGCCAGAAGGATTACGGCTTCGGTTCCCCCAAAGCGCTTCACGCCATGATCGAGGCCAAGAAAATTGCTTACGCGGACATGGCCAGATACATTGGCGATCCGCGCGGCCAAAAGTTGCCAGTGCAGGCGCTGCTTTCAGAAGATTGGGCGGCGCAAAGCGCAAAGCTGATTGATCCAGACCATGCGAATTGCGCCGTGCCCGCCGGAAATTTACCCATAGGCAACGACACCACCTACCTCACCGTGGTGGACCGCGAAGGCAACATGGTCTCCCTGATTCAAAGCAACTACAGCGAATTTGGCTCCGGGATTGTAGCGCCGGAAACGGGCTTTGCGCTGCACAATCGCGGCGCGCTTTTCACGCTGGACGCCAGCTCGCCCAATGCGCTGGCCGGCCGCAAGCGCCCTCGCCACACCATCATTCCGGGGTTTGCGCAGAAGGGCGATGTCCGACTGGCTTTCGGCATCATGGGCGGCTGGAACCAGTCGCAGGCACACGCGCAGTTCATCGCGAATCTGGCGGATTTCAAGATGAACATTCAAGCGGCGCTGGAGGCTCCGCGATTCACCAAACGCACCTTTGAAGGCTGTGACGTCGAGATGGAAAACCGCTTCTCCCAAAAGACCCGCGACGATCTTGCCGCCAAAGGACACAAGATCACCCTCCTCGGCGCGTTCTCCGCGGACGTCGGCGGAGGCCAGGCGGTCTGGCGCGATTTTTCTAAGGCCATCAATTATGGCGCTTCCGATCCGCGCAAGGACGGCGCCGCCTTACCAGAGTTACCTATTGAATGACATTCCATTTATAAGATGGACTGGTACTTCTCCTGGCAGGTACCTGCGGGGGAGTACCGCAAAAGAGTTCCCTCCGACGTGCGAAATGTGAATAGGTATTCCCAAGTGCTTTGTTTCAGAGGCCTTCGACTGGCGCTAACACCTGTGTTGTCAGTGCCATGGCGCGCTGCATCGGTGGTAAGTGAGTTGCAACCTATAAGAGGTTCCGAACAGCCTGCTCGACTCGTATCCGTTGCTGGGAGGCACACATGCAGTCCCGAATCGGCAAAACTCTGGCGCTGGCGGGCGGCTTGGCCGTCGCTACCCTCTTGGCGGGCACCGTGGCTCGCGCCCAGAGCGCACAGGTTGCGGGAGAGTATGAATGCACGCAGGCGCTCGTGGCGGGCAAGGCTGTGCCCTGCAAGGCCGCGCCGCTCTCCTTGAAAACAGACGGGCGTTTCGAATTGCAGGGCCGCGAGGGCGAGTACCTGGTGAACGGCAGTTGGGTGGTCTTGAATGGCACGGTGCTGAAATCGCGCGCGAAGATCGAAGCCGGCCACAAGATTGTGTTTCGCTTTTACAACAAAAAAGGCCTTTGTGAAATGATCTACGAACGCCGCGTCGCGGAGCTCGGCAAAACCAACTTGGGTTGATTTTCCTCTCTCGATCCCACTTCTTTCTCGCCCGGCTTTCCCACAATCTACTACCCAACTGCTCTTCAAGTTCAGCAAGCAATTGTCATCCAGAGGCGATCCGATGAGGATCGCCGAAGGACCTCAGCATCAAAGCTTTGCACAGTGCCACAGTTGAGATCCTTCGGGGAGCAACGGGATAACCGCAGCCCTACTTTTCCATCAGCTCGGCAAAAAGCCGCAGCGTGGCCGGTGCATGGCCCGCATAGTGATTGTTGGCAAAGGCGAAGACGCGGATTTTGCGCTTCAGGAAGTTACGGCAGGCTTCCACCCAGTCCTGCAAATCGCGCGTGCGGTCCACGATCGTGGTGTCCCGCGTTTTCGTCACCTCCTCGATGGTCTTGCGATCACCCAGCCAGCGAAGGTACGTGAAATCAGTGGTGATGGCGTCGCCCTTGGCGAACCACTCGCGCGGGCGCGGCATCCAGGGATGGTCAATCAACGCCAGCGCGATGTTGTGCTTCCGCAAAAGATCGTAAAGCGCCGGACCCAGCCAGGTCTTGTTGCGGATTTCCAGTGCAAAACGGGGCTCTGGGGGTAGCTTCTCCAGAAATGGCTTCAGCCGCGCCAGAAACTCCGCCCCTGTGGCAAACGCCTTTTTATTGAAGTATTGAAACTGGAATAGAATGGGCCCGCGCTTCTCGCCCAGATGTTCGGTCACTCGCAAAAATTCCTTCAGAATTGGTCCGGCATCGACCAGGACGCGTTCGTGCGTGATTTCCTGCGGCGCTTTCAGCGCGATGAGGAAATTCGCAGGCGTTTTGGCGTACCAGCCTTTCACCGTGGATTCGGCCGGGATGCGGTAGAACGTCGCGTCAACCTCCAGCGTGTCAAACTGTGTTGCATAGTAAGAAAGATAATCGCGCGCCTGCATGCCTTTCGGATAAAAAGACTTTTCCCAGCCTTCGGCCGTGAACGACGAAGTCCCGATCCGCAGGTACGTGGAATTTTCTTTGGAAATCTCCTTGTCTGCCATGCGGGAATCATAAAGCAAACAGGTTCCCTGCGGCGAGGCACTTGGGGTTTTGACTGTGATGCGGGCGGATCAGTTGACCAACTTGCTCAGCTTTTCAAAGGGCACGTTGAGGATGGGGTACGTCCTCCACTCTTTGTAGTCGAAGTGCCACCACTCGTTCTGATCTACCGTGAAGCCTTCCGATTCCATGGCGCGCCGCAACAGATCGCGATGCCAGCGCTGCAGGGAAGTGCCACCGGGGAAAGTCGGGAAGGAGCGCGGCGACATCTCGTCGTAGAGGCCGGGCATTTCGATCGCTTTCCCCGTCGCCAGGTCGTAGAGCGTCAGGTCCACGGCGCAGCCGCGATTGTGCTTGGAGCCTTTCTGCGGATCCGCAACGAAGTTGTGGTCCTCTGGTGGTGTGGCGTCCCAGAATACCTTGGTGATGTACCACGGGCGGTACGCATCGTGGATCAGCAAACCGTAGCCGAGCGGCTGCAATTTCCGCATCACGCGCAGCAGCGCTTCAGCCGCTGGGCGCTGCAGGAACGCGCGCGCCTGGGTGTAGAGCGGCGTGCTCAGAAAATTGTTTGCTTGCGCGTACCGAATATCCAGGTGGAATGCTGGATCAAGCGTCGTAAGTTCAACCAGTTCGGGCTTCCGGAACGGCCCCACCTCCTCGGGCAGTTTTGCAGCGACTGCGGCGGCGCGAAGTTCTTCGACTGGTTTCGCGGGTTTGACATGAAAAAAGTGCGCAGGATCGGCGCCAGCATCCTTGCGATCGTAGTCGATGACGGCGTCCTTGCGGACGTAGTCGATTCTCATCAAGGTGACTCCCACGACGTTGTCACTATTGGTTTTGCGAAGTGAAAGAAGTTCGCCGTTCAACCCCCTGGCCGAAAGATATAGAGCTCCGTCGGCCCCAACATTGATTGCAATAAGAGGGCCTAATTGGAAATCGCCGTAACGTTGCCAAAAAAGAACCTTATTTCGTTCTAGGATGACAACGAAGTCTTTGTCGTGAGCGTAAATGCCCACGAGTTGCTTCCATTCGACAGGCACATCCGGAGGCTTGGGCCCGGGAGTGAGTGAGGCTGCGGTGTGGGTTGTCGTTTGGGCGCGAAGTGGCGTTGCGGCGAGAAAGACGCAAAGGCAAAGGAGCAGGAGACGAGGTAGGCTCGCGCGTGATTTGTTCACGAACGAAATGATAGCGGAAATCTGGTGATGGTGCGCAGCGGGAAGCGGCTTTTCGCTGCGTGGCGACCGTAAAAGCGGCAGCAAGCTCCCGCACTCCAAATAAAACGTAGGGGTCCGGCACTGCTGGACCCCTAGCGAGCAAGCGGAATGTTTCAGCTACTTCTTGGCGGAGGAGGCGGCTTCGGACATGCCCGGCGCAAGTACGGGATTCAGGAACGGCATCATCGAGCGCAGCTTCGGCCCCAGTTGCTCGAGGCTGCTCTGCTGTTCTGCCTTGCGCTTGGCAAGGAAATTCGGGCAGCCCTTTTCGTTTTCCTCGATCCAGGCCTTCGCAAAGCTGCCGTCGCGGATTTCCGCCAGCAGTTTTTTCATGGCTTCACGCGTTTGCGCGGTTACGATGCGCGGACCCGCATGATAATCGCCTTGCTCCGCGGTGTCGCTGACGGAATAACGCATGTAGCTGAGCCCGCCGCGATAAATCAAGTCAACGATGAGCTTCATTTCGTGCAGGCACTCGAAGTACGCCACTTCGGGCTGATACCCCGCTTCCACCAGCGTCTCAAAGCCCGCCTTGATCAGCGCGCTGATGCCGCCGCAAAGAACGGCCTGCTCGCCGAAAAGATCCGTCTCGGTTTCCTCGGTAAAAGTAGTTTCGAGCACCCCGGCGCGCGTCGAGCCGAGTCCTTTAGCGTAAGAAAGCGCCAAGGCTTTAGCTTGCCCCGAGGCGTCCTGTTCGACCGCAAGCAGCGCAGGCGTCCCCGCGCCCTCCACGAAAACTTCGCGCACGCGGTGACCCGGGGCCTTCGGCGCAATCATGGAAACATCCACGGTCTTCGGGGGCTTGATCGAGCCGAAGCGGATATTGAAGCCGTGCGCGAACATCAGTGTCTTGCCCGGCGTAAGGTTCGGTTCGATGGCTTCCTTGTAGAGCTTCGGCTGGCGCGTATCGGGCGCAAGAATCATGATGACATCGGCCCAAGCGGCGGCTTCCGCGGGTGTCTTCACAGTGAGGCCATCGTTTTGCGCCTTGGCGCGCGAAGCGCTGCCTGGAGGGAGTCCGACCACCACGGAGACGCCGGAATCGCGCAAATTGAGGGCGTGCGCGTGCCCTTGCGAGCCGTAGCCGATAATTGCGACCATCTTCTTCTGGATCAGGGAGAGGTCTGCGTCTTTGTCGTAGTAGAGTTTTGCCATTGCGTTGGTTGTTCCTTTCGTGGGCCGCGCCGCGGCCGAATACTTTTGAATTTGTTGAGATCGTGCCAACCGCGGGTTCGGCTTTTCCCGAGCCCTGCGAAACTATTTCGCGGCGGGGGCAGGCACCACGGGAGTAGCCTCAGCCGCGCCAGGAGGACGCAGCAAATCGTTGCCGCGCGTCATGGCAATGCGTCCGGTGCGTGCCATTTCCAGCACACCGAACGGACGCAGAACCTCCAGCAGTCCGTCGATCTTGTCCACCGTGCCGGAAACTTCCACGATCAATGATTCGGGGGCCACGTCCACCACGCGCGCGCGAAACACCTTGATGAGTTCCATCAGGTGCGGGCGGTTCTGCTGGTCGGCGGAAACTTTGATCAGCGCCAGGTCGCGCTCCATCATGGAACGGTCAGTGATATTTTCGGCCAGCAGGACATCCACGAGTTTTTCCAGGCTAGCTTCCAGCCGGTGGGCGCCGCGCTGATCCGTGTGCGCGCAAAGAGTCATGCGGGCAATCGCCTCGTTTTCGGTGGGGCCGACGGTGAGTGAATCAATGTTGATGGCTAGGCGCCGGGTGAGGGAAGCGACGCGATTCAGAACCCCGGGCTTGTTTTCGACGTAAGCAACGATGGTCTGCATGCGATCCTCGATTTTCTCAATTCTGCAAATGCTCTTCACTAGGCCGGTAGCGGTGCAGTATCCCCGGATATGATTTCATTCCACCGAGAGCGAATCCAGCGGGGCCAAGCACTCAAAAACAAAGCAGTCTAAGGTTGCGTGGCGGATTCCACCAGCGGGCTGTTGGGCCGGCGAATCATGTCGTGGAGCGCCGCGCCCGCCGGCACCATCGGATACACGGAATCTTCCTGCTCGACGCGGAAGTCCAACAGAACGGGTTGCTCGGTGTGACGCGCCGACTCAATCGTTGAAACGACTTCCGCGCGCGACGTGATGCGTTCCCCGCGGATGCCGAAAGCATTTGCCAGCGAAACAAAGTCGGGCGCCACCAGCGGCGTGGCCACGTACCGCTTATCGTAGAAAAACTCCTGCCACTGGCGCACCATTCCCAGATAGCCATTGTTGATGATGGCGATCTTGATGTTGATCTTTTCCTGGACGATCGTGGCCAGTTCGCAGGAAGTCATCTGGAAACCGCCATCGCCGACAACCGCCCAGACTTCGGCGTCTGGCCGCGCGAATTTTGCCCCAATCGCGGCCGGCAGCGCAAAGCCCATGGTGCCGAGCCCGCCGGAAGTGATCAGCGAACGCGGGCGATCATGATGGTAATACTGCGCCTCCCACATCTGGTGCTGGCCCACATCGGTGACCACGATGGCCTCGCCCCTAGTGACTTTCCACAAATCGTTGATGACGTGCGCGGCGTACAGATGGCCGCTGTCCGGCAGGCTTTGAATATCGCGCACCGCGGAATCGCCCTTGAGTTCCTTGATATGCGCCAGCCACGGAGAGTGGTCTCGCTCGTGGATGTGTGGCAGAAGCCTGGTGAGAGTTTCGCAGGCATCGCCCACCAAGGCGGCGTCCACTTGTACGTTTTTGTTGATCTCGGCGCGATCCACTTCGATATGGATCTTGCGGGCGTTGCGTGCATAGGTGCGCAGGTCACCGGTGACGCGATCGTCGAAGCGCATGCCCACGGCGATCAGCAGGTCAGCTTCCTGAATAGCGGTGTTCACCCAGGCTTCGCCGTGCATGCCCATCATGCCCAGGTTCATCGGATCGCTGGCCGGGAAGCATCCAATTCCAAGAAGCGTCATGGCCACGGGGATGTTGCTGGTGCGAACGAATTCCTCAAACTTGCGCATCGCGCTGGAGAGCATGACGCCGCGGCCGGCCAGAATCACGGGGCGCTTGGCCGTATTCAGGAGCTCGACGGCGCGGTCAAATTCGTCCTGTTTGTGGTTGTTGCGAATGCGCTTCACCGGCAGATTCGGAGCGCACGCGTCCCAATCGAACTCGGCGGAAGCCTGTTGCGCGTCCTTGGTGAAGTCCACCAGCACCGGGCCGGGACGCCCGGACTGGGCGATGATGAAAACTTCGCGGAGCGTGCGCGCGATATCTTCCGCCCTGGAAACCACCACGTTGTATTTGGTGATCGGCATGGTGATGCCGGTGATGTCCACTTCCTGAAACGCATCGGAGCCGAGCACTTTGCTGCTGACCTGCCCGGTAATGCAAACCACCGGCGAAGAATCCAGCATGGCCGTGGCAATTCCGGTGACCATGTTCGTGGCGCCTGGGCCGGAAGTAGCCATGGCGACACCAATGCCGCCTGTGGCGCGCGCATAGCCATCGGCCATGTGCGTGGCGCCCTGCTCGTGGCGCACCAGAATGTGGTGCAGCTTGGATTTGCCAAGCGCGTCGTAAACCGGCAGAATCGCGCCGCCGGGATAGCCGAAGATGTGACGCACGCCGAGCCGCGTCAATGTTTCACAAAGAATTTCCGCACCAGTCATTTTCATAGCGTTCTCCCCGAAGGTCCCGGCAGGGAACCGGATGAAAAGGAATCGGGCAGGGAAGTGACCGCTCCCAGCGAGGACGAGGAAACGAGATACGCGTATTTGGCCATGACACCGCTGGTAAAGCGGGGCTTGGGCGCTTTCCATGTAGCGAGGCGCTGCCGGATTTCAGCATCGCTCAATTCGACGGAAAGCGTGCGCTTGGGAATGTCAAAGACGATGGTGTCGCCATCACGAAGCGCGGCGATGGGGCCGCCCACAACTGCTTCGGGCGCGACGTGGCCGGCCATCAGGCCGTGCGTGGCGCCGGAGAAACGCCCATCGGTCAGCAATGCAACGGAATCGCCCAGGCCTGCGCCGACCAGCGCTGCAGTTACGGCAAGCATTTCCCGCATGCCGGGTCCGCCGCGCGGGCCTTCATAACGAATCACCACCACGTCCCCGGCTTTGATCTGTCTATTGTTGACCGCCGCAAACGCGGCTTCTTCGTCATCGAAAACGCGCGCAGGGCCGCGGAAGGTTTGCGTGTTGTTCCCGGCGACCTTGATGACGCACCCTTCCGGCGACAGATTGCCGTGAAGAATGACTAAGCCGCCCGTCGATTTGAGCGGGTTGTTGTTGGCGCGAACGACTTCCTGGCCCGGGGTTTCTTTTGCGGCGGACGCTTCTTGGGCGAGGCTGCGGCCGGTGACGGTGATGGCTTCTCCTTTAAGGAGGCCAGCTTCAAGCATACGCTTTGCGACAAGCGGAGTGCCGCCTGCTGCATATAGATCGGTCGCGACAAATCGTCCTCCAGGTTTTAAGTCAGCGAGGATGGGCGTTCGCGAACTGATGCGATCAAAATCGTCGATGGAAAGAGGAATTCCCGCTTCTCGCGCGATGGCGAGGAGATGCAGCACGGAGTTGGTGGAACCCCCGGTGGCGGCGACTCCCGCGATGGCATTCTCAATGGCCGTCTTGGTGATAATCTTCAGCGGCGTGACATCGTTGCGTAGAAGATCCATGGCCAGTTTGCCGGCCAATTCGCCTGCTTGCGCTTTGCCCTTATCGGTGGCGGGAATGCTGGACGCGCCCATGGGAGCAATTCCCAGAAATTCGCAGACCAGCGCCATGGTGTTGGCGGTAAACTGTCCGCCGCAGGCGCCCACGCCGGGACAAGCGGAACATTCCAGTTCTTTAAGTTGCTTGTCCGTAAAGTTTCCGCGCGCGTGCGCTCCAACGGCTTCGTAAACATCCTGAATCGTCACCGAATGGCCCTCAAATTTGCCCGGCGCGATGGAACCGCCATAAAGAACAAGTCCGGGAATATTCAAGCGGATCAGAGCCAAGATGCCGCCGGGAATCGTTTTGTCGCAGCCAACCAGGACGACGAGGCCGTCGAAGAGATTACCGCGACAGACGAGTTCGATCGAGTCGGCGATCACTTCGCGGCTGATCAGCGAGGCGCGCATGCCGTCGGTGCCCATGGTGATGCCATCGGAAATGGAAACCGTGTTGAACTCGAGAGGTGTGCCACCCGCGGCGCGGATGCCGGCGCGCACGTGCTCCGCAAGTTCGCGTAGATGGTAGTTGCAGGGGCCGATTTCGATCCAGGTGTTGGCGATGCCGATGAGCGGCTTGGTGAAATCGTCGTCCTTGAGTCCGGAGGCGCGCAGCATGGCGCGGGCGGGGGCGCGGTTAGCGCCATCCACGAGAGCGGAACTGCGGGACTTCAGCGAACGTTCGGTCACAGCGGCGTCCCTCCAAACTGCACGAAAGAAGCGAAAAACAAATCGGGGCCATCATCCCGTCTGGAGGATGGCCCCAAAACTCCAGAGTTGCGCATCACAAAAGCTAGCATCATCCCCATGTGCCCGCGCACGAAACCGCAGTGCGGTTTCTGTCATGAGGCATGTCATCCGATAGCCCAGGAAAGCGGACGACACAAAAATCGGCGAGGTGGTACGCGACAGTGCGTACGCCCCCCAGACATGCTCTAGGTTGAAGGAAAGAGGGGAATGAGTCAAATTAATAGAAGTGCTATGGAAAATAAGCGCAGATTATATGGGGTTTGCCCCTCCGTTGCTTTGGATGCCGGCCTGTCAGGTACTGTTGCCGGGCATCTCGACCAGCACTGTCTCCTGGAATTCGAGACATATGCCACTAGCGGTACATCCTGCCGCAGGAAGCGGGCATCCATAGACAGATATGACGACGGTGCGCGCAGAAAGTGTTTCATCCGCAGTGCTTGCCTCAGCCTACGAAGAATACGTAAACCCGCAGTGGGTGGCACTGCTGAACCTGTTGGACATGAATGTGGAGTACGAGAGGTGTGCCGGAGCGGAACTGTTCACGCGGGATGGCCGGCGAATCCTGGACTTCCTATCGGGCTATTGCGTCCACAATACCGGCCACAGTCACCCTTACATCGTGCAGGCGCTCAAGGACGAGCTGGACAAAAGCGGGCCGGCGATGCTGCAAAGCCACGTGCCGGAAATTGCCGGTGAGCTGGCAGAGCGTTTGTGCAAATTGGCGGGTGGCGGATTAAAGAAAGTTTACTTTGGAAGCAGCGGCAGCGAGGGTGTCGAGGCGGCCATCAAGTTTGCCCGCGCCAACACGGCTCGGGCGGGGATTGTGTTCGCCAAGAGTAGCTTCCACGGATTGACTGCGGGGGCGCTTTCGTTGATGGACGATGCCTTTTGGCGCGAAGGCTTTGGGCCGCTCCTGGCAGACACGACAAGCGTACCCTTCGGAGATATCAGTGCACTGGAAAAGACGCTGGCCACCAGGCGGCATGCGGCCTTTATCGTGGAACCGCTGCAGGCGGAGGCGGGAATTCGCGTGCCTTCGCGAGCTTACCTGCAAGCGGCGCAGGAACTCTGCCATCGCTACGGGAGCCTGTTTGTTTTGGACGAAGTGCAGACGGGGATGTACCGCACGGGCAGTTTTCTGGCGGCACATCAGTTCGACGTGCGGCCGGACATGGTGGTGCTGGCAAAGGCGCTGAGCGGCGGATTGATGCCGGTGAGTGCCGTGTTGATGACGGACAAGGTGTATGACGCCGTGTACTCGTCTCTGCGTCGCGCGATCGTGCACACCTCCACATTCAGCGAGAACAGCCTGTCCATGCGCGCGGGAATCGCAACGCTGGATGTCCTGGAAAAAGAAAAACTGGGGCCGCGGGCGGTGCACTTGGGAGAGCAGTTCCGGGCGAAGTTGCGCTCGGCCCTGGCACCTTACGAAATGGTAAAGGAAGTCCGCGGGATGGGGCTGCTTTCCGGGATTGAGTTTTCCGCGCCTAAGAAGCTGTCGCTGCGGGCGCCGTTTGAGGCGTTCCGAAGAATCCATCCGGCGATGTTCGGGCAGATTGTGGTGATGAGGATGTTTCGCGAAAAAAATATTCTGACGCAGATCTGCGGGAACAACTTTCTGGTCTTGAAGGCAGCACCGCCGCTGGTGGTGAATGAGCAACATTTGGACGAATTCGTGGCGGCGATTCAGCACGTAGTGGCGCTCGCGCATTCTTCGGCGGGATTTTGGAGTGAAGCGCTGGGCTTGGCAAAGCGCGCCGTCAGAATCTGACACATTGTTGACACACTCTTGATTGGTCCAGTGCGACAGTAGGACCGATACTGTAAGCGCGGAAGGCGCTGAAGATTTGATACAGAACGACAAGACGGATGTCTTTGTAGTGGGCGGCGGGCCAGCGGGCCTGGCGGCCGCGATAGCGACGCGCAAAAAAGGCTTCACAGTCGTGCTGGCAGACGGCGCGGAGCCTCCCATTGATAAGCCATGCGGCGAAGGGCTGATGCCGGAGACGCGGGCAGCGCTTCGCGAAATGGGCATCACGCCGGATGGCCGCGAAGGTTTTGAATTCCGGGGAATTCGGTTTAGCCAGCGGGGCAAGCGGGTAGCGGCAGATTTTCCCGAGGGGAAGGGCATGGGCCTTCGGCGGCCACTTTTGCACGCCATGCTGGTTGCTAAGGCGGAAGAGAGCGGCGTGCGGCTGCTGTGGAGAGCGCCAGCATCGGCAATTACTCCTGAGGGCGTGCAACTTAAAGGTGGTTTTGTAAGGGCGCGCTGGATTGTGGGTGCCGACGGCGGAGGCTCGCGTGTGCGACGGTGGAGCGGACTGGAGTCGACCGCCCAGCGAACGCAACGCTCTGCCACGCGGCGGCACTATCACGTGCGCTCGTGGTCGGAATACATGGAGATTCATTGGGGACGAGGGGCGCAGGCGTACGTTACGCCGATTGGCAAGGAAGAAATTTGCGTCGTGGTGCTGGCAGAACGTCCCGAGAATGCGGACTTCACGAAGGTGCTGGAGGAGTTGCCGGAGTTGCGCGAGCGGTTGTCCGACGCAGAGCTCGCGAGCCGCGAGCGCGGCGCGATCACAGCCATGCATAGACTCAAGAGTGTGACGCGTGGAAATGTGGCGCTGGTGGGCGACGCCTCTGGCGGCGTGGATGCCATCACCGGCGAGGGACTCCGGCTGGCGTTCCGGCAGGCACTGGCGCTGGCGGAGGCGCTGGAACGCAACGACCTCCGGGGTTATGAACGCGCGCATCGGGAATTGGCGCGGCGTCCCATGCGGATGGGGAAACTCATGCTCCTGCTGGGGCGAAATGAGGAATTGCGCCAACGCTCGTTCGCGGCGTTCGCCACGAGGCCGCAGCTGTTTGAGGACCTTCTCGCGATGCACGTGGGCCGCGCTTCCTGCGCGCAGATGCTAGGCACGGGGCTGGAATTTGGCTGGCAATTTCTAAGCGCATGATCAAAGGGAAAGAGAGTTCCATGCGAGTAACGGGTTGGAAGTCATTGGGGATTGGCGCCGCCGCGATAGTGGCGCTGGCCGTGCTCTTGTCCGCGAGCGCGGCTCCCCCCAGAATGCAATTCGAGCAGGGAACGGCCGCGCCTTCTTCGCAGTTTTCCCTGATCGTGGACCCGGCCCAATCCAAAGTGCACTGGACGGTGGACAGCACGCTGCACACGGTGCACGGCACCTTTGCGGTGAAGAGCGGGGCGCTGCACTTCGATCCGGAGACGGGAAAAGCGGGCGGAGAGATTGTGGTGTTTGCAACGAGCGGTGAAAGCGGCAACAGTTCGCGCGATGAAAAGATGCACAAAATGGTGCTGGAGAGCGCGAAGTTTCCGGATGCCGCGTTTCGCCCCACCCAGGTGGAAGGCAAGCTCGCGGCTTCGGGCAATTCCGATGTGCAGTTGCATGGAGTCTTCCTGCTGCATGGAAGCGAACACGAACTGGCCGTTCCTGTACATGCGGAGATGGCCAGCGGAAGATGGCAGGGCACGGCGAGGTTCCAGGTGCCGTACATCCAGTGGGGCCTGAAGGACCCCAGCAACTGGCTGCTGAAGGTCAAGCCCGCCGTGCAAGTGGACTTGGAGCTGGCCGGATCATGCAAACAAGGGGAATGAAGCGGTAATAGCGAGAATCCGGCTACCGGACGAGATAATTCCGTAGCCGAACCGGAGAGTCCTAAAGCAGGGAAGAGGCGCGCGCGCCAGCCTTTTTATTTGCATATCCGTGGCGCTTCCTACAAAATGAAACGTTTGGGCTACGGCCGGGAATCTGGACAGGCGGGCCCTGTGCAGTTCCACCTACAATTCAACCGAGGAATTTCATGGAAAAGCCAACGAAGATTGCTGCTCCGAGGGGAAAACTCGGGGTGCTGTTGCCGGGAATGGGCGCGGTGGCCACAACGTTCATGGCCGGCGTCGAGCTGGTGCGCACAAAGAAGGCGCTGCCGGTCGGGTCACTGACGCAGATGGCCACGATTCGCCTGGGAAAGCGCACGGAAGGGCGATCCCCGAAAATCAAGGATTTTGTAAAGCTGGCGCGGCTGGAAGACATCGTGTTCGGCGGGTGGGATATTTTCCCGGACAGTGCCTACGAGGCTGCGGCGAAGGCGGGCGTCCTGGATGCGAATCATCTGGCGCTGGTGAAGACTTTCCTCTCGAAAATCAAGCCCATGTCCGCGGCGTTCGATCATGAATACGTGAAGATGCTGGACGGCAAGAATGTGAAGAAGGGAAAGACGAAGTACGACATCGCGCTGCAGGTGAAGGACGACATCGCGAGGTTCAAGAAAAAGCACGGCTGCTCGCGGTTGGTGATGCTGTGGTGCGGCTCCACGGAAGTGTTCATGAAGCAGCACGAAGTCCACGCCACGCCGGAATCGTTCGAAGCCGCGATGAAAGAGAATCACCCGGCGATTGCGCCCTCGATGCTGTATGCGTGGGCGGCGATTACCAGCGGCATCGCGTATGGAAACGGAGCGCCAAATCTCACCGTGGATGTGCCTGCGTTGCGGCAATTGGCGCAAGAGCACAAAGTGCCGATCGCGGGAAAGGACTTCAAGACCGGGCAGACGCTGCTCAAGACGGTTTTGGCGCCCGCGTTCAAGGCGCGCATGCTGGGCCTGAATGGCTGGTTTTCCACCAACATTCTCGGAAATCGCGACGGCGAAGTGTTGGAGGACCCCGGCTCCTTCAAGACCAAGGAAGAATCCAAGCTCGGCGCGCTGGATTTTATTTTGCAGCCGCATCTGTACCCCGATCTCTACAAGAAGATTTTCCACAAGGTGCGCATTAACTACTACCCACCGCGCGGCGACAACAAAGAGGGCTGGGACAATATCGATATCTTCGGGTGGCTGGGCTATCCCATGCAGATCAAGGTGGATTTCCTGTGCCGCGATTCGATTCTGGCGGCGCCCATCGTCCTGGATCTGGTGTTGTTCCTGGATCTAGCGCAGCGCGCGGGCATGCGCGGAATTCAGGAATGGCTCAGTTTCTATTTCAAATCTCCCATGACCGCGCCAGAGTTGTATCCGGAACACGACCTCTTCATCCAACTCATGAAATTGAAAAACACCCTGCGCTGGATGATGGGAGAGGATTTGATCACCCACCTCGGCCAGGAATATTACGATTAGAGAAGTGGCGACTCCGGGTGACGGGAACGCGGGTGCCGTTGCGACACAGGGATTGCTGGCGCTTGGGCCGGTATGCGGCAGAGAAGACGGTCCAAAACTTACCGCGGCAAGATCGGTGCTTCGACAGACCTTGTCCTGAGAGCAGCCGCTTCCACAATCAAAGACCGGTTAGTGACGGTCGCGAGCGTCGGATTGCCCATGCCCCACAGGATCTCGACGGTATGGTTGCCCCGAGCGACGTCATGCGCGACCCACTGAAACGATCGCGTATCGCAACAGAACTGCGGGTATAGGAATTCGACTGTGTTTGTATCGGGCTCGCAGGCCTGCCCATCGATTGTGCAAGCGAGAAAAACTAGGGGAATGATCTGACTTCCCGATGGAGCAACGGACCCGCGCGCGCTGAAGGAGATCGTGAGAAGGCTCGGCATCTCAACTGCAAACGTCAAGGACGTAGAGGGCATCGGCTCGAGCGTGCCACTTGAATTCGAATATATCGCGTCTTGAGAAGTCGCCAGGGTAAACACTTGCGTCACGGGTCCGGCATACGTCTGTTGCAACAGTTCCGCCAACAGAACCCCGGAACCAAAGCACAATGCCAGCGCAATACCAAAGAATAGCAGGCCGCGAGAGATGCCCTTTTTCATGGTTTTCCTCCTTACCAAGGCAGCAGCGCCGCCCTACCCAGAACTCGCAAGATACGTAACCCCTGGTTCAACTATAAAGCGAGCCTAAGGCGACAGCACCTCCGCGTCAAGTGAAATTACCATCAAGAATTCTGGCGTGACTCGATCATACGACTCCTCAAACTAGCGTCACAAAGGAAATGCGGGTTAAACGTCTGCCGAGTTGAGACGTCGCCCGTCGTATTTCAGGTAACCTAACCGGCCAGTACGGGAGGGCGTGAAGCGAGACCTTCTTACTTCGCCACAGCGTTGGCGGCGTTTGCCGCGAGAATAAAAGTGGTCACAGTGTCCACCACGTATTCGTTTTCGTACCACAAGAAGGGCCAGGCATCTTTGAGTTCTGGAAAGTCCGGCTGAATGATCAAGACTCCTGGGATAATCCCGCCGGGAATGAAGGTGTAATCCGCGCGGTTGTTTCCGTACGCAATCAGCTTGGACTGGGTTCCCACCGAGGATACGAAGGACACGTTCGATACCGGATGTGTGCCCAAAACGTAGTCGAATCCGCGCAACGTGTATTCCGGCCCGACAATCTCCGGGAACGCTTTGTGAAAGAAATACATCTGCACAGAAAATCCCGCCGCGGCTCCCGCTCCACCCCAGGTGCCGGTGGCGATGGGAACACCATAAGGATTCCTAGCCACATCTTCGTCCAACTTGATTTTGTAGGCGCGAAGCGCCGAAGCGAGACCCTCCTTGAACTCCGGATCCATGAAAGGAATCGCGCGCGTGGCAATCCAGCCCAGGAACGCAAATCGCGCCTGAATCACAGGCAAGAGTTCCTTGAGGCGCTTGCGATAGACATCCCCGCCATTCGTCGCGATCAGAAGTTCCACCGCAGCCCTGGTTTCCTCGTCGGTCAGTTCGCCCGCGGTCGTGTTAAACGATTTGAAGATGACCGGCGCCCGCTTGTGTTCCCCGTCCCATACGCGCACCGCTGTCTGTAGGCACTCTGTGCTCATGCCATCGTCAAACCCGCGCAGGGCGCGGCTCGCGGCGGCCAGCCCCGAAATGACCAGGTAATCCAAGGGCGTGGTGTGGGTCGTGAAAGCCCAGCGGTCGTCCGGCACTCCGGAGTACATCCCATCTATTTCCAACCGGCCCAATTGCGATGAGTAGATGCGGTTGTCTGTCTTTGAAGCCGCGTCCCCCAAGTGCGTGTATTCCTCGAGCGTGGGCTCGATGATTCCGGGGATGGCGTGGCCAATCGCGTGGTACTGCGCAAGCACCGCGATCACTCCATGCTGCACTTGCTGAATGGCGTCAGGGATTCCGTCTGGCATGCGGATCTGAACCGAGCGGGCTTTCTCATCCACCGTAGTCTCGTCCCAATCAACCTGGAAATACTCCCTCGCCAGCGCGAGGTCGGTGATCGCGCGTGCCTGCGTTTCCGTGCGGATATCATAATCGCCCGCGTCATACCATCCCCCGCGGTCCAGCCCCGGGATGTGCTCGCCCGGCGCGAATGGCGAATCGGTGGTGGGTCCCATCGAGTAGCCGTCGAAGTGCTGGTAATTCACGGGTGCCTGCCTCGCATCATCGAGGTGCGAAGCGCCATGCCAGATGCGATAGCCTTCGCGCACCTTGACGTGATCCATCTGGACCGCCAGGTAGGTATCCAGCGAGGCTTGCCAAACGTGCCAGCGATAGACGTCTTTGGAGATTTGGAACGGCTTCGTGGTGCTACCAGCGTACTCGATCGCGTAGATGCCCGGTTCGCGGACGGCCGAGAAATCGAAACGCGCGTACTGATAGCGCATCCATTTGCCCCAGGGTTTGATTTCGCTGTGGAACGCTTCGCGATACTCGCCGTCGGGTGTCAAGCGCAGTACGCGAGCGGTCTTAGGTGCATCGTAGAGCGGGTCGAGCTCGATCACGGCCACCTTCGTCCGCTCCGGGGTGTACCCGACCTGGTTGTAGGCCACGACGGGGGGACGCGTCCATCCTGGAACCACGTTGGGACGTATGTGCCAGACAACGGCGTTTTGCGTGCTGTCCGAGGGAATCAGCGTGCGTACGACAAACCAACCGTTCTGCGCTTTATTCCGGCCGTCGAAAAGCATCAGCGGGCCCGAATCGGAAATGATCGTAACACGCGTCAAGGGATCTTCGGGCGAAAGCACGATGCGCTGGCCGGTGGCGATGGGAGACGCTTGCATAGTCCCGCTAGCGTCTTTCTGCATCGGGCCATTCGCGTGCCGCGGAAATATGCCGGACCCCGAGTCCAGGATGAAGGATTTGCCAAAGTAGGCGGTCGGCAAGAACTCCAGGTTGAATCCCGCTTTTCCAAAGAGCGCGGAAGGCAGTGGGTGGTCAAGGTGCACCGTCACGCGAAAGCCATCCGTTTCGGGCGTCAGCTCAACGTGATAGCTCAAGCCGCGATCCGGATACGCAAGGGAAGCGGTGAGTTGGTTGCCGGAGAGAGACCGCTTCCTGTCCTTGAATTGGGGAATCGGATCCCATTGTTCCGGTGTGGGCGAAAGGCGCACATCGCCATTGGTCGCGATCCGTTCGCCGTGCAGGATAATCTCAACCCCACTCATCTTCTCGTCGCCAAAGACGCCGTGATAAGCGTTGTGGAACAGCAGCACGCTGAGCCCCTGGGCTTCGAGGTAGTCTTGCTCGTTCAAGCGGATGTCGGAGGCGCACAGCGGGCAGATACAAAGCAGCAAGACTGCAATTGTGCGAACCGCCGTCAACGGACCACTCTTGGAGGTGACTCGCGATCCTCGAAAACCGGCTTTCAAAAAAGTGTTGCAGAAGAGCTGAAACGCCTGGTTTTGCTTCTTGCCCATAGTGTAGAGGTCTCCACAAAGTTTGGGATGCTCTCAAAGCCGCGTGAATGCAGGCACTCGCTTGATCATAAGGCCACTTACAGCGGGTCCGAAAAGGAAATGTAACATCAGAGGGGTTCGGGGACTTCCCAGCGGCCGGATTCGGCGGAGCGGAAGAGGGCGTCAATAACCGCCATGTTGCAGATGGCATCCTCCAAAGGATTGGGGACTTCCTTGTTCTCGCGAATGGCCTGCGAGAAAAGATCGCCCTGGATCGTATATTGATCGCAGATGGGAAAGGATTCGGTAATCGCGCTGGCGCCGGCGTAGAGCTCCTTGCCGTTGTCGATGAAGATGCGCGCAGGCTTGTCCGTCGGGGCGTTGAACGGGATCTCGATGTCGATGCGGCCTTCGGTGCCGAAGAACTGCATCTTCTGGTAAGCGACGAGCTGTGTGCTGCTGGTGAATATGCATTGTCCCGTGGGGAATTCCAGAATCGCGGACGTCAGGCGATCGGTTTTGAAACTGGGATCGCGTTCGATGCAGGCGAAGACGCGCTCCGGCTCATCGCCAAACACGAAACGCGAAGTCCTAACCGGGTAGCAGCCGATGTCCATCAGCGCGCCGCCGTGATAGTCGGCGATGTTGCGCGTGTTCGCGGGATCGGTATTGAAATAGCTGAAAAAGCCGGACGCCGAGCGGAGCTTGCCGATACGGCCGGCGCGGACAAGTTCGCGCGTCCGCAGCCACTGCGGATGTGTACGCACCATGAAGGCCTCGCCAATCTTGACGCCGTATTCATCGCGGGCTTCGAGCAAGCGCTGGGCCTCCGCGGCATTGCGGCCGATGGGTTTTTCGCAGAGGACATGCTTAATGTGGCTGGCGGCGCGAATGGACCACTCGACGTGCATGTGATTGGGCAGAGGATTATAGATGGCCTCGATCTCGCGGTCGGCGAGGAGTTCCTCGTAGGAGCCGTAGGCTTTGGGAATGGAAAATTGTGCGGCGACGTTTTTCGCTTTTTCGATGGAACGGGAGGCGATGGCGGTGACTTCGGCCCACTCGCACTGTTGCATGGCGGGAATGACTTGGCGCGTGGCGATGTTCGCGGCGCTCAAAATTCCCCATTTGACTTTAGGAGGCATGACCCTTCTGTTCTGATTATCACAAAATGAGCGCAAGACCAAATGACAGGCATCACAGAGAATAGGTCAGCTTCCGGATTGTTGACAGCACGTCCAGAGGCGGCGACGCTGGACTTCTTCAGAAGGCGAGCAAGCCTGTTTTCGATCTGCAACGCAATGTTTAGCGGCAACTCCAGACCAAACGTGGAGGTGGCGTCGCCTCGGCACCTCAGCGCGGTCTCCGGGGCAGTCTCACTTCGTGGACATTTTCTTTCAACGCTGTTTCAAGAGTCCTTTCACATACCTCATTGTAAGTATGACGCTAACGACCAAAGGCAATAAGAAAGCACAAAGATGTAGTCCCCAAAGTACGAGATCAGAACCAGCGGGTTTGGGAGTTGGAAACATTCTTGCGATCACTAAATAAACCATGCCCGAAAACAGAAAAGTGCATCCCCCAAACCTATTGGACCGATACCACGCCCTTTCATCGGATAGAGTCTGGGCTGTACGAATGCCATACCAGCGATTTCGTGGGATCAAACCAAGAACTAGTGGGATTGTGAATACGCTGATAAGAAGAGACGGTATAAAGAAAGGCTGATCGGTCATATTCCTTCTCTGGCTCGACGAGAGTTTAGCTATGCAATAGAGGCATTTTAGCTTGCCAACCTGCGCCAGCCGAAGTCATGCAGGTTTGCCAAAACATACCTTGCCGTCAATCACCCGTCCCTCTCGGTATAGTCCAGCGAGTCTAATCGAACGAGCCGGTGGAGCGCGTGTTGCCTGCTCCTCATAGAAAAAAGTGCGTTTCTCACTTTGTTGCCCTCGGAACCTCCCCATTATTTGGGTCAGTCTCCACGCTGGCTGACACTAATCACCGCTACATTGACAGCAATCGTGCCACCAAGCCCGCCAATGCGCCGCCGACAAGAGGTCCAAAAATCGGGATGGGGGCGTAACCCCAGTCAGAGGCCCCCTTCCCCGCGATCGGAAGGAGAGCGTGAGCGATGCGTGGACCGATGTCGCGCGCAGGATTAATGGCGTAGCCGGTCGTGGCGCCGAGGGAGAGACCGATGCCCCACACGAGACTCCCGACAAGATATGGGCCCAGGCCCGCGGCAGGTCCCGTGGCGGCTACATTTTTCGAGAAAATGGCGCTGACGACGAACACAAGCACAAACGTGCCGATGACCTCCGAGAGGAAATTGGCGGGGAGTGCACGAATGGCTGGGGACGTGGAGAACACGGCGAGTTTTGCGGGGGCGTCGGGCGTTTCCCGCCAGTGCGGGAGATAGTGCAGCCAGACAAGCGTGGCGCCGGCGATTGCGCCGAGAACTTGCGCCGCCATGAAGGGCAAGACTTGCGAGAAGTCGTGACTTCGCAGCGCGATGCCGAGCGTCACCGCTGGATTGAGATGCGCGCCAGGGCTGCCGCAGGCGATGGCGGTGAAGACGCCGCACATAACCGCGAGCGCCCAACCAGTGGTGATGACCATCCAGCCGGAATTCTCGGCTTTGGTTTTGCGGAGCAAGACGCCGGCGACGACGCCGTCGCCGAGGAGGACCAGAACAAGGGTACCCATGAATTCGCCGAACCAGGGTGTGAGCATGTAGTGCGCCTCCAGGTAAAGAGCAAGGACAAGGACTACGTTGGATACGGGACGTACAAATATACAACGGTTGTAGCATACGGTTGGCGTGATTACCGCGATTGCTGCTATGGCCGGGAAGCAGTACGTGAAGTAAGATTTCAGAGCGGGTGAAGTTCGAGGAGAAATTCGCCCGATCGAAGAAGCGGAGAAAAGTCTTTTGACCGCCATTATGAAAGCACTCGTCTATACAGAACCGGGCCGCGTCACGCTGGAAGAAAGACCCCGGCTGAAACCGGAAAACGGCGAAGTGGAAGTCGCCATCGAACTGGCCGGAGTTTGCGGATCGGATATCTCGGGGTTTCTGGGGCACAGCGCGCGAAGAAAACCACCACTGGTGCTGGGGCACGAATTGGTCGGACGGTTGAATGACGGGCGCAGAGTGGTGGTGAATCCGCTGATCACTTGCGGGCATTGTGTCTACTGTCTTGCGGGGGCGCAGAATCTCTGCGAAAGCTGGCGGTTGCTGGGGATGGATCAAACGCCGGGAACGTTTGCGGAATACATCACGCTCCCGGCAGAGCAGATTCACGAAATTCCGGAGGACCTTCCGTCCCTGCGGGCGGTCCTGTGCGAGCCGTTAGCAAACATCGTGCACCTTTTCCGCATCTCCGCACCGGCGCCCCTTTTCCGGCTGGCCATCGTGGGCGGCGGGACGATGGGAGCGCTGACCTTGCTGGCGAGCCATCGCATCGGCCTAAGGGATGTTTTGGTGGCGGACGTAAGCGATCAGCGCCTGGAAACGGCGCAGAAGTTGGGCGCGGCGGTGACCGTGAACACCGCTTCTCCGGAGGGCCTGGCGGAAGCGCGGCGGGTGGCGGGTCGCGGCTACGATCTGGTGGTGGATGCCAGTGGGAGTGGACCGGCGCGGCAAGCGGCATTTGATTTGTGCCGGCCGGGGGGATGCGTCGCACTGCTGGGCATGAGTGCGCAGCGGAGCGAACTGGATTTCGTCACCAGTATACGCAGAGAGCACCGGGCCGTGATGTCGTTCGCATACACGCCGGTCGATTTCCGGCGCGCGCTGGATTTGCTGATCGCCGGCGAAGTGGATTTGGCACCCTGGACGGAACAATTGCCCCTTGAGCGGGGCCAGGAAGCGATGGAACGCATCGCTCACCGGCCGGGCGCGACGCTAAAAATGCTGCTGGAAGTGGCGCCGAGCCAGTGAAAAGTCACTTCTGCCACGGCCATTGAGATACAAGCAGGATTTCACGGAACAATCCACATAATTTACTGCCTGCCGATACCCACAATCCTGCGTGAAGACGAATCAACGAGGAAGACGATGATGGCAAGGTTGTCCTGCTTCCACTCCCCCTCTAGTTGGACAGGAACTTGACTCTGAAATTGAACGGCAGAGTCGAGTGTTTCCAATTTTCGCAGCGACCGGACGACCGCAGCGTGCTGCAAGCGGTAGCCGGAGTTCTCGCCAGCTTGCACGTCAGATTGCAGGCCGCGCTCGGTGACCGCAATCCAGAGTTCGAGTTTGTGCGAGTTCAACGCGGACGGCAGGGAAGAGACATCCAGTTGGAAAGTCGCCTGGCCACGCTTGCGTTCGCCGATTTCTTTAAGCGTGAGCGTGGCTTTCGGAAGGGAAGCGGCGCGCTGGATGATTTCCTCAGCCTCGCCGGAGCGGCTGCCGACCACCTCGGCCGCGCCGTCAACGATGAGTTGAGGCGTGTAGACGCCGTCGTTGTGGAAGGTTGAGGCGTATTGTTCCTGGCGCTCTGAAAATTGTCGTGAAGAAAAAGGATCGATCCAGCCGAGTTGATTCCAATAGTCGACATGTTCTTCGAGGGCGATCACTTCCACCCCAGCGATGGGCCGTTCCTCGCTCAAATGTTTCAGCAGTGACTCGGCCGGTGGGCAACCGGAGCAGCCCTCGGAAGTAAACAATTCGGCGATAACGAATTGCCTTGGCCCTTTTTCGCCAGCGTTTGGAGGCACCAGGCAGCGCTCGGCGTCAGCGCTTCCCAGCACAGAGACTGTCAGAAGGGAAGTAGCGATAGCGATGCAGATTGTGCGCATCAGTTCATCCTTAGTAGAGCAGTGGCGAAACCCTCAGCTATGGCGGCCCACAATTGGGATGGCAGCTCCGTTGACATGAGCGGCGCGCTCATCCGCGAGCCAGAGAACGAGATCCGCGACGTCTTGCGGATTCAGCCATGTGGAAAAATCGGCATCCGGCATGGACTTGCGATTGGCGGGTGTGTCCATCGTGTCGGGCAAAACGATATTGGCCGTGAGGTGCGAGTCCTTGTTTTCCAGCGCCACGGTTTGCACCAGCGTGGCCAGCGCGGCTTTGAAGACGACGTAGGCGCCGAGATTGGCGTGGGGTGCCGTGGCCGCAAGACTCCCAATGGCGATGAACCTCCCATAGGGAGATCGGCGCAAGTGCGGAATCACCTCGCGAAGCACAAAAAACGCCGATGTGAGGTTTAGATCGCGCATCTGCTCCCAAGTGGCATTTGTCGTTTCTGCGACGGACTGGCCACCGGCAAAGCCGCCGAGAACGTGGACGACCACATCCAGGCCATCGTGGCGGGCCGCAATGTCCGCAACTGTCCGGCTGACCAATTCAGAACGCGTGAAGTCAAGGCTAACGCCCTCAAAATTCGCCTGCGGGAATTCGGTGGCGCTGATGTGTAGCGATGCGCCGATGACACGAGCGCCGGTCTTCAGAAAGGTTCCTGTAATATACGATCCGAGAGCGCCATTGGCGCCGGTAATGAATACAGTCTTTGGTTTCATAATAGTCGCACCTGCCAGGTAGAACCGCGCCGCAAGTAGGAGTAGCGAAGAACGCAAAGGTTTCAAGGATACTGCAGTTTTATGAAAACTTCCGCCCGAAGGTCCTGCAGAGACGGGCCGGACCGTGGAGTCGCGCTGCTTTCGACCTGGGGACGGTCGCGCGGTTTCAGAAACCACTGGTGAATTTGATGTGGTACCACTCTTCCACGGCCAGCAGGAGAAGGGTGAGAACGGAAAGGCTGAGCTGCAGGCGCTCCGAGTTAAGCCTGCTCGTGGATACGGCCTTCTGGCGCCAGGCGGAAGTGGGGCGAGCACGCAGACGGCGGACCTGCCAGACTGCCACCAGATTAAAGAGAGCGCCGACCAGGGCTAGCAACACCATGGGGATGCGGATCGTGTCGATGTGAAAGTGGCGGTCAACGAAACCCAGTGCGCCAGCAGCACTGGCGACCGCAGCCGCGCCAATCAGGAGGCGCAAGCCGCTCAATGCTACGAAGGCCGCGCAGACGCTCTGGACGAAAGCCAGGAAAAGACTCGACCAGGCAACCCATGTAGAGCGCGTATGAGTTTCTTTGGCGGCGGTGCTTTCTACGGCGTCAGCGCTGCTGGCTGAGTCGTCCATCGTGTCGCTCCTTGTCTCCGATGGCTCGGTGCGATAGTCTGCAGCAAATTGTTCCTGGATGCAATCGGTGGTCGCCGTTTGTGCTAAGAAAAAGCTAAACCATTTGCCGGTGCTGTTAGAGTAGAAGCGGTGGATAACGTTAAACGGAGTGCGCGATGAGACTGATCCGGTTTGGAGCGAAGGGCCAGGAGAAGCCCGGCCTAATAATTGAAGGGAAAAGGCGTGACGCCTCGGCATGGTTTCGTGATTGGGACGCGGCGTTTTTCGCGGCCGATGGACTGAAGAAGCTGGCGGCCGAGCTTTCCTCCACCAGCCCGGCCGAATTGCCGGAAGTGGGGGAAGGAGTGCGCTGGGCGGCTCCCGTGGCACGGCCGGGGAAAATCGTCTGCGTGGGGCTGAACTACTCCGATCACGCCAAGGAAACTGGGGCGGAAGTGCCGAAGGAGCCGAAACTCTTCATGAAGGCTGCGAACACCATGGTCGGTCCGAATGACGACGTGCTGATCCCCCGGCGCAGCACGAAAACGGATTGGGAGGTCGAGCTGGGAGTCATAATCGGTAAAGAGGCGCGCTATTTGGAATCGCGCGAAGAGGCGGAATTGCATATTGCGGGTTACTGCATTTCGCATGACGTTTCCGAGCGGGAGTTTCAGTTGGAACGCGGCGGACAGTGGAGCAAAGGAAAAAGCTGCGATACATTTAATCCTCTGGGGCCCTGGCTGGCCACGCGTGAAGAAGTGCCAGATGTCAGCAACTTGAACATGCGGCTCAGCGTGAACGGACAGGTGCGGCAGAAGGGCAACACGGGAACGATGATCTACGCGCCCGCGGAACTGGTTCGGTACATCTCGCAGTTTATGACACTAGAGCCGGGCGACCTGATCTCCACCGGCACGCCACCGGGCGTGGGGCTCGGCATGAAGCCGCCCACATATTTGAAGCCGGGCGACGTCGTGGAGTTGGAGATTGATGGGCTTGGAAAGCAGCGGCAAACCTGCCGTCAGGCATAGCTGAGCGAACATGAAAATCACCGATTACACCACTTTTGTGATTCGCACACCCTGGCGCAACTTGACGTACCTGGTGCTGGAGACCGACGAGGGAATTCGCGGGTACGGCGAAGCGCGCGTCGTTTCCAAGACGCACACGGTCCGCGAATTTCTGAAAGATGTGCGCCGGCACATTGTTGGTTTCGACGCTACCGACATCGAAGAGTTGTACCGCCGATTCACCCTTTTCGATTTTGGCCTGCCCGGCGAAGTGGTGATGACGGGGCTCGCGCTGGTGGAGATGGCCTGTTGGGACTGCATCGGAAAGAAAGCCAAGCTGCCCGTCCATCAATTGCTCGGCGGAAAAGTACGAGACAGAATTCCAGCGTACGCCAACGGCTGGTATACCGTGGACCGCACGCCCGAGGCGTTCGCCGGCGCCGCGAAAAAAGTCCTTGCGCGCGGCTATCGCGGGATGAAGCTCGATCCTTTTGGAAACGGCAACCTTGAGCTTACGCGCGAAGAGTATCACCGCAGCCTCGAGATTCTCGAAGCCGTGTTCAGCGTGGCCGGTGGCGACGCCCAGGTTTTTGTGGAGATGCACGGACGGTTTGCGCCGCATCAAGCGGTTGAAATTGCCCGCGCGATTGAGAAATATCAGCCGGGCTGGATCGAAGAGCCTTGCCGCCCCGATGATCCCGGCGCGCTGGAAATGGTGGCGCGTCATACCAGCGTGCCCATCGCGACCGGAGAGCGCTATTACACCGCGGCGCAATTCCGCGATCTTTTTCCGAGGCGCGTGATTCATATCTTGCAGCCAGACATGACGCAATGCGGCGGCTTCCTGGAAACAAAGAAAATCTGCTCCACTGCGGAGACTTATTCCGTGATGGTGGCGCCGCACAATGTGGGAGGGATCATCAGTACCACGGCGGCGCTGCACTTGATGGCCGGGTTGCGGAACGGGAAGATCCTGGAACACTTCAACGATTTCTCCGACGCAGAAATCAAGCAAGCGGGCCGGCCTTATCCAGAGGTCAAGGACGGCCAGTTCGATTTGCCACAAGGACCGGGCTGGGGAGTAGAGCTGGACCTCGACTATATTCGCGAAACATCGGCGAAATCCGGCGACGGCGTGATCGCCGATCCGGGCCTGGACATGTTTCGCAAGCCGGACTGGTTCAAGAGGTCCGAAGCCGCCAAGAGCGGCGTGAAGAGCTAACCCCGCAAGCCTCCTCACAAATCGCCGTGCAAGCGGCGAACACGAAACGTGGGATCGCCGGGATTCGCGACATCCTTCTGTACACCGGCGTCATCCCTCCAGCGCGGCCAAGCGGCGACTCCATTCGGCGACCGCGTCGCGCGAAGCGCCAGAGTTCGAACCCGTTCTCCCTTCGAGCGCCGCAAGCTGGATAGCGGCGTTGCCGATCGTGGAGCACTCCACGGGACCCCGTATGACCTCCAGCCCCGAGCGCTCCTGCAAGAGTTGGTTAATAAAAGCGTTGCGGTTCCCGCCGCCGACGATGTAGACGCTCCGGAATTTCTTGCCGGCGACTTCGCTGATCATGCGTAAAACCTCGGTGTAGCGCGCGGCCAGGCTGTGAAAAATCAAGTTGGCAAACTGTGGCGCCGCCTCGGGGCCTTCCGGGAGCGGTGCGTGCCCCGAAAGTCTCAAGACCGAGTTGATGCGTTGCGGCATGCGTCCACTGAGAAGCAGTTCGGGGTGATCCACATCGAGAACTGCCTCTGGCGCGGGAAGCGAGCGGCAAGCCTCGATGAGAGCAGCAATGCTCCAATCTCTGCCCTGCGAATGCCAATGGCGCATGGATTCTTCGATCAGCCACATGCCGTTGACGTTTTTCAGAAAACGCGAGCTGCCCTCGAGGCCGCCTTCGTTGCTGATGTTCTGTTTGAAGGCCGCCTCGCTGAGGCAGGGCCGATCGAGGACTGTGCCCACAAGCGACCATGTTCCGGAACTAATGAACGCGCAATCGTCACCGGAGTACGGGATGCCGGCGACGGCCGATCCCGTATCGTGGCAGGACGGTGCGATCAGCTGAGTGTTTCGGTATTCCGGAAGTTGCGCGAGTTCTCCCGTGACTTGGCCGACGATGCTGCCGGGAGGCACAATTTCCGGCGCCTTGCTCTGGTCAAGCCCTGCCGCCCGAAAAATCTCCGGCGACCAGGCGTGATCGGTGGCGCTGACGAGTTGCGTGTGCGTCGCCAGCGTGAATTCCGAAACTGGCCGGCCGCCCAGGCTGCACAGAATATATTCCGGCAAATTTAACCAGCACGTGCCATCGGGCAGGCCGGCATTGTGGTCCGCGATGAGCTGGTACAGGGTGTTGAAGCGCAGCATTTGAACGCCGGTAATGGCGTAAAGGCGCTCGGCAGGGAGTGTTTTCCAGAATTGCGTCGGAATTGTTTCCGTGCGCGGATCGCGATAACAGAAGGGATCCTGTAAAGGCTTGTGCTCGCCATCCACGCGCACATAGTCAACGGCCCAGCCATCCACGCCGATCGAATCAATCGGACCGGTGGCTGCACCGGCGGCGAGGCGCAGTCCTTCGAGCAGTCCTTCGCACAGGCGAGAGATGTCCCAGTAGAGATTTCCATCGCGCTCCTGCGGGCCATTGTGGAAGCGGTGCACGGTCCGCAGAGTCGCGCCCTGGGGCTGCCAGTTCAGCAAAGAGATGCGGCAACTCTCTGCACCGAGGTCAATGGCTGCCACGCGGCGTGGCTTTGTGCCGGAACCGCAGGAATCGCTCATCGTAGGAAAGCTTCGCTCAAGCCGCCGTCCACGGGGAACAAATGACCCGTCGTGCAGCGGGCGCTCGGACTTGCCAGAAAGAGAATCGCTTTGGCGCAATCGTCTGGATCAATGGCAGCATGCGTCAAGGTGCGCTGGGCGTAGAACTGGCTGAGCAAATTGCGCAATTCCTCAGTGCTCTGCGCGGAGTCGAACGCGATCTCGTACTTGGCCAACGAAGCCATGACGCGGTCGCGCGGAAACATCGTCGACCCCCTCACGACCGTGGCAGGGCTGATGCCGTTAACGCGGACGTTCGGCGACAGGGAAATGGCCAACTCGCGTATAAGATGGCTCAGTGCGGCTTTGCTGACATCGTAGGCCTCGCTGCCGTGCTTGGCGACCACGGCATTCGCGGAACTCGTCAGCACAATCGACGCCGGAAGACCTTGCTTGGCGAGTATGGGCCGCGCTTCGTCCACCAGTAGATGGTTTGCGACCACGTTCAGATCGAGGGTGGTGTGCCACTGCTCGTCGCTCACCGTGCCATCGGGAGACGACGCGAACATCGCGGCAGTGTTCACCAGCACATCGAACCCGCCAAAGTACGCCACAACTTCTTCCAGCAAACGCCGGATCGATGCGCGATCGCGAATGTCCACCGCCGCAGCGTGACCTGCTTCTTTTCCGGCGAAACGCGCCACCTGCGCGGTCGCCTCTTTCGTCGCTTCCGCGTCACGATCCGCGATCACCACGTGCGCTCCGCGTTGCGCGGCGGCTTCGGCAGTGGCGCGCCCGATTCCGTTGGCTCCCCCCACAACTATCACCACCTGCCGCGCAAATTCCTTTTCCGGCGGCTGACGGCGCAGCTTGGCCTCTTCAAGCTGCCAGTATTCAATCCGGAACGCCTCGGACTGCGGCAGCGCGACGTAATTCTTGTGCACCGCGAATGCTTCCGAAGGCGCGGCCACCCCGGCTTGCGGCACTGTCGAAGGCGCACGGCCATCGCCAAGAGAGGTGGCGCCTTCCATCACGTGAATCGCGTTGGTATAGAAGTCGCCGGTGGTGCGCGCTTCGGTCTTGCTCTTTCCAAAGCTGAACATGCCCACGCCGGGCACGAGCACGACCGTGGGGTTGGCATCGCGCAAGGCTGGCGAATCGGCCACGGCAAATTTGTGGTAGTACGCTTCGTAGTCCTTGCGGTAAGCCGCCAAGCTCTCATCCATCGCCGCGAATAAAGCGAGCCCATCGCCGCCGAGCTGCCAGGGAATCAGCAACGGGCGTATCTTCGTGCGGATGAAATGGTCCGGGCAACTGGTGCCGAGATGTGCCAGCGCCGCCGCATCGCGTGAATTAACGAAGCGCAGCACCTCCGGCAGATCGGAATAGTGCGCAATCAGTTTCTTTTTTGCCGACAGGCGCCCACGAAGCGCGGGGAGCAGTTCAACAGCAATCTGTTGCCGATCGTCGCGAGGCATAAATTGCGCCCCGCCAAAGAGTGAATCGCCGGCCTTTTCGACATACCCCAGAACGAACTCGCCCAGATCGTCAATCACGGTGAGAGTGCTCTCATAGCAAGCGCGCTGCGTTTCTCCCCAGGAGAAAAGCCCATGGCCGCCGAGCACAATGCCATCAGCGTTGGGATTCTGCTGAACGGCCTCGCGAATCAATCGGCCAAGTTCAAATCCCGGCCGCAGCCACGGAATCCACACGAGTTTGTGGCCATACTTCTGGTTAAACTCCGCCAGGCGCTCTTTGCCGTTCGCGGAAGCGGCCAGCGCGATGCCCCAATCCGGATGCAAATGATCGATGTGTGCAAAAGGTAGCAGGCCGTGCAGCGGCGTATCAATGGAAGCGGCCGTGGGGTTCAGGCCAAAAGTGCAGAGAGGGTAGTAGCCGACCATCTCGTCTTCGTGCTGAATGCCGCGATAGAGCTTCTCGAGCCCGAGCAGCTTTTCCTGGTAGAGCGTGGCGAATCCCGCGCGCTGAATGCTGCCAAGATCACCACCGCTCCCCTTGACCCACAGAACTTCGACGGTAGCGCTGGTCAGTGCGTCCTTTTGCTTCATCTTGGAACTCGTGTTGCCGCCGCCAAAGTTGGTGATGCGCAGGTCCGAACCCAGTAGATTCGAGCGGTAACGAAGGAGTTCGGGTTCATCCATGCCCGAAGCGACGCGTGTATCCCACGCGTCTTGGAGATAACGTAGACGTTTCATAGTCCCTCGGTGTGCGCTGCGGGCGCTTCCGAAGCGAGGCGGGACAGCTCAAGCGTAGCTGGAAGCTCCTTTCTTGCGAACACCCCGCTCCCGCGAAGTCCGCTCCGTGTATCCGCTGGCCCGAAACGCTTGCAATGGATCATCCGCCAGGCCGTGGCTCTTGCGCCAATCCCGGAGAATCGGACGGCAATCGGTTTCGTAGGCGTCCTTGTAGCAGTTCTCCGCATCAATTAGCCGCTGCTCCGTGCGGGCTTTCTGCAATGCCTCATGGTCAATCAAAGCGGCCTTGGCATACAGCAATTGAGCGGTCATCACGGTCTGAATCATGGCCTCAACTTTGTTTTTCAGGTTGTGGCTCTGGTCAATCATGTACGCGATATCCGCGCGCTGGCGGGCCTCCCATTCCCAGTGCCGGATTTCGGCGAACACGCGAAATATCTGATACGGGTCGATCGAGCCGAGCGTGAGGTCATCATCGGCATACCGCCGGTCATTGAAATGGAAACCGCCCAGCATGTTCTCGCTAAGCAGCCAGGCCACGATCTGCTCAATGTTTTGCGCCTGGTAATGATGGCCGGTATCCACCAGCACGAACGCCTTGGGTCCGGCGGCGCGCGCCAGCAAGAGCGCCATCCCCCAGTCGCCGATGTCTGAATGATAGAAAGCTGGTTCAAAAGGTTTGTACTCCACCAGGAGGCGCTGGCTTGGACCGAGCGCTTCGTGCACCTTCTGGAAGGCCTCGGCGATCCACTGCTTGCGATGACGAATATTCGCCGTGCCGGGATAATTCGAGCCGTCGGCCAGCCACGGAGCCACATCGCGGCAGCCGAGCTGCTTCGCCAGGGAGACCGATTCCAGAATGTGATCCAGAGCCCGCCGGCGAACCTCCGGGCGCTCATTACCAAGCGAGCCGTGCTTGTACTCCTGGTCCTGAAAAACATTGGGATTGATGGAACCCGCGCGGACGCCATATTTGTCGTTGAGCTTGACCACTTCGCGCAGGTCTGTCCCTGCGGGGAGATCCCAGAGGACGTGCAGCGCGATGCTGGGGCACACCCCCGTGAAGTAGTGCACTTGGCCGGCATCGGAGAACTTCTCCTCCAGGGTGGAGGCCGCGCTGTCCTGCACGAACTTTCCGAAGCGCGTTCCCGTGTCGGCGAATCCCCAAGAGGGCACCTCGATGCGGAATGAATCCAGGGCGGCAAGAACATTCTGCGAGTCAAGAGGCATGGCAGTTTCTCCTGTTGCGACCCCAACAATACTCCATTTAGAAATGATTTCAAATGCAAAACAAGGGCGGGGAACTCAAGAGGACCGTGCGCTGCGATCGGCAACCAGTTGGCTAAAGCGACTGACCAGGCGATGCTCCACATAATTGTAGGGAGGGACGCTCTCCCCGTTCAAAAGTGCCAGGCCCAGCTGGACAAGCCGCGGCCCGTAGGTGGCAACTTCACGCGAGATGGAGCCAATGAGAGGGCTACTCTTGCGTTTCATCTCTTCCATGGCCGCGGGAATGCAGTCATGGCTGAGAATCGCCAGATGATGGTCGCGGCGTAATTCTCTGGCGGCGCGTAGTGCGCCGAGGGCGCTGGTATCGTTGCTCGGCGCCACCAGGACGTGCTTGGCTTTGCGGTGTTTTGTCAGCACGGCATGCATCGCCTTGTGGCTTTCCTCTTCCAATCCGGTGCCGTCGACACGTATGAGTTGGCCATCCTGAAGGTTGCCGATCCTCGAACGGATTCCTTCGAAGGCCCCCGTGATGCGGCTCTGCACCAGCGTGCCGGCCTTGGCCAGGTCTAGGCCCACGACAAGATCCACCTGCCCGCCCCAGAACTTCTGGGCATAAGCTCCCAGGAGTTCGCCGGCTTCCAGTCCCGCGCGGTAATTGTCCACGCCAAAGAAAATCGCGTTGGGGTGAGGGATATCCACGGCGATCAGCGGGATTCCGCCGGCGGCGAGACGGTCCGCGATAATCGGCGCGAAGTAACGATCCGTCTGGAATTCGATCACCAGGTCCACACGCTGTTTGATGAACTCTTCGGCGTTCTGCCGGGCGATTTCCCCGTTGTACTGATTATCAAGAACGATGAGCTCGATGCCGGTGGCCATGGCCGCGGCTCTGAGGCTCTCGGTAACCGCATTCGAGAAGGGTAGCGCGCTCGACTGCCCTCCAAATCCAAAGCGCATCTTGCGCGGGCGGCTGACCAGACGATAGCGTCCGTCCTCCGGGCGCGAGACGTAGCCCCGGTGCACCAGCGTCCGCAGAATCCGAAAGACGGTCGTCTTGGAGATTCGCGTGCGTTGATGGATCTCTTCGAGAGTCAGCGGAGCCTTGTGCTGTTCCAATAGTTCCAGAACATCCAGGCTCTTGGAGAGAATGGGAATAAGATAAATTGCTTTAGTTGATCTCGTCACAGCAATGTCCCACGCGAGCGCACCTTCTGAACTAAAACGAGTGTATCAGTCCCAAAAGGCAGGCCCCAATGCTTAATTTCGATACAGAAACTAATTAAAAGCGAGCTCAAGCCTCCGCAAAGTTTCTGTGGCAGCTTTGCAGGTTGCTTCTCGATAGTGTGGTTGATGCATAATACCGGTGAGCAGAGTGAACCGGTGAACCACGTTTCTTCAGCGCAGCAATCCCAGCTTGATCAGTTTCGCGAGCAAGTGTCGGCTACGGGAGCCACGATGGAACTGGTGGCCCGCTCGCCGGAGGCCGTGCGCGATGCCGTGCTGGCCAGAGCCTCGGCCAAGCGCCCCATTCTTATTGCCGCGCCGCGTTATCTTTCACCTGATTATTTCCGACCATTGCGAGAGTGGGAAGGAGTCCTTTCGCATCCAAGCGCCTCCGACTATCGCTCCGCGGCCGTCGGCGTGACGGAGGCCTTCGCCGCGGTGGCGCGCACGGGTTCCGTATGCGTGGACATTGGCGCGGATATCGCAGGCTACGTCAGTCTGCTTCCACGCCTGCACATCGTTGTAGTGGACATTGACAAGCTTGTTTTCCGGCCTTCGGACCTTTTCCGGCTTGAACAATTCTCCCGGCCCACCTTTCAGCGAAGCTTCGTCTTCATCAGCGGGCCAAGCGCCACGGCGGACATGGGTCCGCTCGTCCGCGGGGTCCATGGGCCGCATGAGCTTCACATCCTGGTGCTCAGCTAGAACGTGCCAAAGCATGTGACATCGCCAAGGGAGATTGCCGCGAAGGAGTCGCGTGCGATCCTTCGGCGCGCCATTCGCCTCGCTCTCGATACGGAATCCGCCGCGGTGCGCCGCAACACGCGGAGTTTCAACCTCAATCGCTACGGCGCCATCGCCGTCCTCCCCGATTACGAGGTGCTGAAAGACGAAGCGCGCCGTATCAAGGAGCACGCGCTCGCCAATCGCAAGGCGCTTGTTCAGCGGCTTTCGGAGAGCGTTACCCGGAACGGCGGACATTTCTTTTTTGCGCGCGATGCTCAGGAAGCCCGCGAGTACATTCAGGAAGTCTGCAAGCGGCATCGCGTGCGTTCCCTGGTCAAGGGCAAGAGCATGACCTCGGAAGAGATTCACCTGAACGCCGCGCTGGAGCACGATGGAATCCGCGTGGTGGAAACGGATCTGGCGGAGTTCATTCTGCAGGCCGCGGATGAGCAGCCGTCGCACATCATTGCTCCCGCCATTCACTACTCGCGCGAGCGCATCACCGCGCTCTTTCGCAGGAAATTTCAGATCGATTTGCCGTTGGATACCGGCGAGGACCTGACGCGATTCGCGCGCGAACGATTGCGCGAAGACTTTCTTGCGGCCGACGCCGGAATTACCGGGGCCAATCTGATTTCCGCGGATTGCGGAAGCTTGCTGCTGGTGGAGAGCGAGGCGAACATTCGTTTGACGTGTATCGTGCCGCCTTTGCACCTCGCGATTTCGGGCCTCGAAAAAATAGTGCCCTCGCGCCGCGAGTTTGCCCCCTTCATCGAGCTTCTTGCGGCCAGCGCCACGGGGCAGCCGCTCACCAGCTACACCTCCGTAATGCAGCCGCCACTGGCGGTGCCGGTCGTTGATTTTCGTGGCGCGGGACCGGCCGCGCGCGAATTCCACCTGGTGATTCTGGATAATGGGCGGGAAGCTTTGGCACAGGATGCGCAACTGAAAGAAGCGCTCTATTGCATTCGCTGCAGCGCGTGCCTGAATTCCTGCGCGAATTTTCAGGTGCTGGGGGGACACGGATTTGGGGGAGCGACCTATTCCGGCGGAATCGGCGCGACGTGGGAAGCGGCTACGACGGGCCAGTTAAAGTTGGCGCGGTTCAGCGATCTCTGCACGGGTTGCTCGCGGTGCGTGCCGCAGTGTCCCGTGCGCATCGATATTCCCGGTCTGAATGTGGAGCTGCGCTCGCGGCTCAACGAATCGATTCCTCTATCCCCTATGGCGCGAGCGATGTGTCTGCTGCTAGGCGCCTCGCCAGCCGAACATGCTTCCGCGCAGCAAATGTTTTTTGCGCACTATGATCGCGTAGCTCGCTGGGGAACGCTCTTCGCTCCTTTATCGAATTTCTTTTTGAAGGTGCCCGGTTCGCGCTGGTTCCTGGAGAAGTCTTTTGGAATTGACCGGCGACGCCATCTTGCACCATTTCCGACGAAAACCTGGGTCGATCTTTGCGACGATGGAGTGACGCAGAAGTTGGATGCGCCGCAAGGCCCAGAGGTTTTGGTTCTGGCGGATGTGTTCACGAATTACGGCGCGCCAGAGCGAGGACGGGACGCGCTCCGTTGTCTGCACGCTGTTGGAGTGCGCGTGCGCCTGACGAACCCTTTGCCGGACGGACGTGCAGCCCTCTCGCAAGGAATGATCGAAACTGCCCGCTCGCAAGCCGAGGCTCTTTCCAGATATCTTGCGGCGGAAAATGCACGGGGGCTGCCGCTGCTGGTCGTTGAGCCCAGCGTCCTGGCGATGATCCTGCGCGAGTATCTCAAATTATTACCGGCGGAGCCTTTCGCAAAGTTGCAGAATTCCACGATGGATGCGGTGCAATTCCTGGCGAAGCATTTTGCGGAACTAGGAAGTGAGCCGCGAGAGGTTTTTGACATTCGCAAGTTCGCACCGGGCTCCAGAGTCTTCTACCACGCGCATTGCCAGCAGCGCGCCGTTAGTGACCCATCAAACACGGTCGAATTCCTGCGCCGGCTCGGCTTTGAAGTCACCTGTTCGCAGGTGGAATGCTGCGGGATGGCCGGAAGCTTCGGGTACAAAAAGGATTTCTACGATGTCAGCCAGGCTGTATCCGAAGAGCTTGTGGAGCAATGGAAGGCCGCCGAGAGCGCCATGGGCCCGCACACGCTGATTGCCAGCGGCGTCTCCTGCATCGAGCAACTGCAAGGTGCCACGGGCCGTGCCGTGCTGCATCCCGTGGAGCTTCTTGCCAAACTGTTGTGAGCTCTTCCGCGGGATGAGCCTTCCAGAAACTGCATCGGAATCTGTCCAATCGAAAAACAGTTTCTGCAATGCGAAATCGCGAGTATGCTTGCCATCGAAGCGCACGAAGATACTCCTTTTGCGGATTGCATGTTGCCACGAATAATGCAGCAGGGGATTTCCCCGCAAGAGTTTCTCAGGAGAACTCATGTACCAACCCGAAGCGTACGCGGCAGCACTCTTCTTCATGATCGTCAGCATGATTTGCTGGGGCTCCTGGGCGAACACCATGAAACTAACCCCGGGCTACGCGTTTCCCCTGTTCTATTGGGACTATCTGGTGGGCATGCTCCTGGGCGCGCTCATATTGGGTTTCACGTTGGGAAGTCATGGAGGCGCCGGGCTTTCATTCCTTGCGGATTTACGTGGCGCGGATGCCGGGCACATCCTTTACGCGCTCTTGGCGGGAATCATATTCAATGTGGCCAACCTGCTCCTGGTGGCGGCCATCGAAATCGCGGGGCTTGCAGTGGCTTTTCCGATCGGCATCGGATTGGCGCTGGTAGTGGGCGCGCTGATGAACTACCTGATCTCGCCGCGCGGGAACCCGTTCCTGTTGTTCAGCGGAATTATTCTGGTGGTGCTGGCCATCATCTTTGACGCCATGGCTTACAAGAAACGAGATGTGGCGAAAAAAGCCGTCAGCGCGCGGGGCATCAAGATCAGCATTGCCTGCGGCATCCTGATGGGGACGTTCTATCCGCTGATCGTGAAGGCCACAACAGGTAAGTCGGCGCTGGGACCTTACGCCGTATCTTTTCTCTTCTGCATCGGTGCGGTGCTTTGCGCTCTGCCATTGAACTACTACTTCATGCGCAAACCGCTGACTGGAGCCGCCCCCGTCACGCTGCAACAGTTCTTCGCAACCAAGCCTGCCTATCACTTGTGGGGAGTCGTTGGCGGGTTGATCTGGTGCATCGGGACAACGTTCAACTTCGTGGCATCCCACGCGCAATTGGTTGGCCCGGCCATTTCCTATGCGTTGGGGCAGGGTGCGACAATGGTCTCCGCCATCTGGGGCGTGTTCATCTGGCGGGAGTTTGTCCATGCTCCGGCGGAGTCGCGCCGCTTCATCCCTCTGATGTTTCTTTTCTTCCTGATTGGACTTGGCGCGATTGCTGTCGCGCCTCTTTACCATTGAGACGCAGACGCAGAGCCGGAGAACCAGAAGCTCTCTCTTTGCGGATTGTCAGCTCAAGCGACCCGTCTGGAGTCCCTCACGGAGTGACGCTAATCGCCTTGCCTGAATAGGCCACGTTCTTATCGGTAGCTTCAGTGACCTCCCCCCCCGTGCCGTGGTTTTCCCGCACGAAAACGACGCGGAAGGTGCGATCTTTCAACATCCCGGGAAACGCTCCCTTGCGTTCGCCGATCGTGAGCGTTTGTTTGGTGTTATCCCAATGAAAGCCGATAGTCGCGTACGCGCCCTTCTCGTAGTTATAAGTATCGTTCTCATCTTCATAGAGCGTGAAATCACCGTCGGCCCCGCGATAAATGCGAATTTCCAGCGGATCTGCAGGCTTTTCGGCAGCGAATTGCACTTCCGGACCCAGCGGCAGTATCGCGCCGGCGCGGACGAAAAGCGGCAGACGATCCAGCGGCGCAGGAGCATCGATGGCCTGTCCACCTTTGATCAAGGCACCGCTCCAGAAATCGTACCAAGTCGCGGCGGGCAGATACAAATGGCGAACCGTCGCGCCGGATTCGGTGACGGGACTCACGAGCAGCGAAGGGCCAAACAGGAATTCGTCGCCGATATTCTGCGCGCGCACGTCGGTGCGGAAATCCATCACCAGAGGACGCATGATGGTGGCGCCCTCGCTGGTCACCTTCCAGGCTTGCGAATAAATATAGGGCATCAAGCGGTAGCGCAAGCGGTCATAGTCCGTAAGAATCTTCTGCGCCTCTGGGCCATACGACCAGATTTCGTTCTGGTTGGTCTTGCGCGTGCCGTGCGCGCGGAAGATTGGGCAAAAAGCGCCAAATTCAAACCAGCGGACATACAGCTCGCGATACGCGGGGTCATCTGGGTTGGCATCCACAAAGCCGCCAATGTCCGTCGTCCAATAGGGAATGCCGGAGAGCGACAAATTCAATCCGGCGGGTATCTGCCGGCGGAACGTCTCCCAGTTGGGGTCCACATCGCCGGACCACACCGAAGCGGCATTGCGCTGTGACCCTGCGTAAGCGGAACGCGAAAGAATGAACACGCGCTTCTGATCGGACGCGGCGCGCTGGCCCTGGTATACCGCCGTCGTGGTCAGCAACGGAAACTCATTGGCATAGCGCGCGCCATTGCCAATTGCCACTTTGTTGGTCACCAAAATGTCGGTTTCCCGCCCTTCGGTTTCCGGCTCCGTCGTATCCAGCCACCAGGCATCCACGCCAATCTTAAAAAGCGCGTCGTTCATCAGCTTCCAATAGTATTTGCGCGCGTCCGGATTGAACGCATCGTAGAGCGCCTGCCCCACAGGATGAAAACTAGGCGTAATCGTGCGGTCAACGAAATATCCGCGCTTCTCCATGTCGTCGTAAACGGGAGAGCCTGGCCGGAAGTAGGGCCACACGGAAACCATCAAGTGCACGTTCTTGTTGTGGAGTTCCTTCACCATCCCCGCGGCGTCGGGATAATTTTTGTTCCACACGGGCTCGCCCATAATGTTCCACCAGAACCAATCCTGCACGATGTTATCCAGCGGGATTTGCAGGGCGCGGTATTTTCCCGCAACGCCGAGAAGTTCCTGCTGCGAGGCATAGCGATTCTTGCACTGCCAGTAGCCGTAGGCCCATTTCCCGAACATCGGAGCGGGCCCCGTCAATTCGCGATAGGCGGCGATGATGGAGTCGAATTCCTGTCCGTAGAGAAAGTAATAGTCCATGGCGTCCGCAACTTCGGAACTCAGGTAGAACGCGTGGACGAAGCGATTGTTGAAGCGGCTGCGCGAACCGTTGTTCCAGAAAATGCCGTAGCCGTTGCTGGAGAGCAGCAGCGGCACGGAGATATTGGTGTTGTCCTGGGAAAGATCGACAGCCTCGCCGCGATAATTCCACACACCAGCCTGATGTTGCCCCAGCCCGTAGAAGGCCTCTTGGGTAGCCCACATGTCTGTAAAGCGTTCGGGGTGGAGTGTTTTTTCTCCGTTAACTTCGACTGGGGTCAGCGTGCGGGTAATCTCCAGCGTCAGAAGCTTGCCGCCTACCTCGAAGAACTGCACCACGCTGTCTTCGCGATTGATCACAATCTTCAACTTCGCCGTACTCAGCGTCACCGACTTCGGATTCGCTGTATCCAGGGAAAAGGCGGTATGCGGCCACTCGGTTTTCACAATGAGAAAATCCGTGTGTTCCGGCATGGTGGCTTCCAGGGAATAAATCACGCGAACGACCGAATCCGTGCACACGCGGAATCGCAAATAGCCGCGCTGTAACTGGAATAGCGCGCCGTCGGGCTGCTGCTGCACGCTGATCACAGGATTGACCGGCACCCACTGGGCCCGCGCCGCGCCCGGGTAAACTAAAGTGGCGGCCATACAGCCTAAGCAGAAAAGTCCAATTATGTTCAGTACGTTGCGACGTAGCATGACTACGCCTCCTGGGAAAGCGCTCAAACGCTCATTGAATTACGCACGCGCATCCGCTGCGCGAATGTGGCATTGCCTTGCTTCTATGTCAAGTACGCCGCTTACACGTTTCAGTTCTAAAGAACAACTCCCGGCGTTGGACCTTGGAATAACGGAATTTGTGCGCCTTAGCCTGTCGAAGAGCCGCGAGATGTGATAAAACCCGAGGTAAGGAATTTTTCACCGTCAACAGGATCGAGGGAGAACAACCATGGTTCGCACCAAATCGAGAGTGTTCGCAATCGCCGTCATCGTTCTCGGTCTCATTGTTTGTGTAGCGCCCCGCACCCACCTCCGCGTTCTGCAGCCAACCCCAGTGTTTGCTCGCGCCGCGGCGAACGTCGATCAGACCGAATTCGGCAAATTGCCCGATGGCACGATTATCATGGCCTACACGTTGAAAAACGCCAAGGGCTCGTGGGCCAAAGTAATTACCTATGGCGCGACGTTGACCGAGTTGTACGTGCCCGATAAGAGCGGGAAGCCGGGCGACGTCGTCCTGGGATTCAGCGACCTGCAAGGCTATCTGGGCGATCATCCCTTCTTCGGCGCTACCGTCGGGCGCTACGCCAATCGCATCGCCAAGGGACATTTCACTTTGAACGGTAAGGAGTACAGCCTAGCGCTCAACAACGGGCCAAACACGCTACATGGCGGAAGAATCGGGTTTAGCCGCAAGGTCTGGAAGGCGGAAATTCTTCCCGGCATGAGCGCCGCGGCCGTTCGGTTTACCTACGCCAGCAAGGACGGCGAGGAGAATTACCCAGGCAATCTGAACGTGGCGGTCACCTATACGCTCACGGACACCAACGAACTCAAGCTGGACTATCGCGCGGAAACCGATCAGGACACACCCATCAACCTCACGAACCACAGCTACTTCGCCCTGGGCGGGCCCGGCAAGAACATCCTCGATGAAATTCTCTATCTGAATGCCGACCAATATACGCCCGTGGATGCCACGCTCATTCCGACGGGTGAGATCCAATCCGTGAAGGGCACGCCGCTGGACTTTACCAAGCCCACGGCGATCGGCGCGCGCATCAGCGAGATCAAGGACATCGGCGGCTACGACCACAACTTTGTGATCAATGGCAAAGCCGGAAAACTGCGCCTGGCCGCACGCGCCACTGACCCCGCGACGGGCCGGCAAATGGAAGTCTGGACAACCGAGCCGGGCGTGCAGTTCTATTCCTCCATCGGCCTGAACGGAAGTATTGTCGGAAAGAATGGCATTGCCTATCCCAAGTTCGGCGGGCTTTGCTTGGAGACACAGCACTTTCCTGACTCCGTGAATCATTCCAATTTCCCTAGCGCGATTGTGCATCCGGGAAAACCGTATGAGTCGGAAACGATTTACAAGTTTTCAGTGACCAAATAACAGAGGCAATGGTGGCGCGGCGGCTTCGCGTCGCAATTCTCGATTTTGCCACTAGTCCGCGATGTACAAGCGAATCCTGGTCGCGCCAAGTTCGACTTGGAGCGGCCGCGCAATCTCATCCATCCAGAGGATTCATACCATGAGCAAATACAGACTCTTTCTGATCGTTTTAATTTTCATCGGCATGTCAGGTGCCGCTCGCGCACAATCTCCGGCTAGCTCATCTTTCTCCGGCCTGACCGTGCCCCGCGACTATGTACAAAAACGCATCTCCAGCTATGACCGCAGCGGCGGCAACGCGGACTTCCGCCAGATTGCGCCAGGCGAGACGCTAACCCTGTTCGAAGAAGCAGGTCCCGGGACCATCACGCACATCTGGGTCACGATTGCCACCGACGAGCAGTTCCATCTCAAGAAGCTAGTCCTGCGCATCTACTGGGACGGCGAAGCGAGTCCCAGCGTTGAGGCTCCCATCGGCGATTTCTTCGGCCTCGGAAATGGTGAATACTTCCGCTATGAATCCGCGGTGCTCGCCGTGGCTTCGGATAAGGCGCTCAATTCCTTCTTCCCCATGCCGTTCCAGAAGCACGGCAAGATCACGGTAACCAACGAAGGCAAGGAAAAGGTTGGCGCGTTTTACTTCAACATCGATTATCAGGCTCACTCCAAGCCCCTGCCGCAAGACACACTCTATTTTCATGCGCAATACCGTCAAGCCTATCCCGCCGCCGGTTGGACGAACCAATGGCATTCCAATGCGGACCCGCTTGTGGATGGAAAGAAGAATCTCACCGGAGAAGGAAATTACGTCTGGTTGGAAGCGAAGGGCAAAGGCCACTTTGTCGGTGTGACCATGTCCATCCTGCAAAACCAAGATAACTGGTGGGGCGAAGGCGACGACATGTTCTTCATCGACGGCGAGGAAAAGCCATCGATCAATGGCACCGGTTCCGAGGATTATTTTCTAGGTGCCTGGGGATTCGGGCACCCGTTTTCCTACGCTACTTATGGCGCGCCGGTTGTGGGAGCGGAATTTGCCGGCTCGCGTTCGTCCGTCTATCGCTTCCATCTGGATTCGCCGATTCCATTCACGAAATCGCTCAGGGCCACCATCGAACACGGCCACGCGAATCACCGTTCCGATAACTACTCATCGGTGGCGTACTGGTATCAGACGGAGCCGCATGCCGCATTTCCGGCACTGCCGCTGGTGGACCAAAGGATTCCGCGGATTCATCTTGTCGGCGGACCAGGCAATTCCGCAAATTAAGGCGGTTGCGCCCTACTTCGTTTTAACTTCCAGTGTGATGGTCTCCGTCTTCGCGGAACTGGGCCCCACCATAATGTCAAAAAGCCCCGGCTCGACAACGTGATGCATGTCCACATTGATGAGTGACAAAGCCGCCGGAGTGACCTGGAATTCGACGGTAGTTTTTTCTCCAGCCTTCAAGTGAATGCGCTGAAAACCGGCAAGCTGTTTCACCGGCCGGGTGACGCTGGCGATTTGCTGGTGCACGTATAGTTGCGGGATTTCGTCGCCCTCGCGCTCCCCCGTATTCGTCACGTCCACGCGAACTGTGGCGGTTCCTCCCTGCAGGATCTGTTGTGGCTCGACGCGCAGATTTTCAAACTTGAATGTCGTGTAGCTGAGCCCATCTCCAAAATGGAAGAGCGGCTCGCTGGAACCAAAAATGTAGCTGCGATTGCGCGATGGCTTGTAGTCGTAAAAGTCCGGCAATTGTCCAACGGACCGCGGAAACGAGATCGGCAGCTTCCCGCCGGGATTCACGTCTCCGAATAGGACTTGCGCGGCGGCCGTGCCCCCTTCTTGCCCCGGATACCATCCTTCCAAAATTGCCGGCACGTGTTCCGCAACGTAATTGATGGAAAGCGGGCGGCCATTGATCAGGAACACGACGGTGGGGACGCCGGTTTCCACCACGGCCTTGACGAGATCGTTCTGCGCGCCGAGAAGATCGAAGGAGTCGCGGTCGCCCAAGTGCGATTCGGACCACGCCTCGCGATTCGTGCTCTCCGTTTCGCCAACCACCAAAATCGCCACATCGGCCTTGCGTGCGGTATCCACCGCAGCTCGAATACTCGCTGCCTGGCTCTCTGGCGCGGCGAGTTGCGTGTTGTCTTCATACCATCCGGACCAGCCCTGTTTCCCCGTGGTGATCTTGCAGCCCTCCGCATACAGCACCTTGATGTTTTTTCCGGCGCGCGTGCGGATGCCTTCCAGAATACTCACGCTATGGAATGGCTCGCGGGCATAACCACCGATGTGCACGTCCGCGGCATTGGGCCCGATCACGGCGATCGTCTTGATTTTCTTCTCGTCAAGGGGCAACAGATGATTCTCGTTTTTGAGAAGAACGATGCCTTCCTGCGCGGCCTGAAGCGCTAGCCGCTGATGCTCCGGACTATTAATGATCTTTTCCGCCTGCGCGGGGTCCACGTAAGGGTTCTCGAACAGCCCCAGGCGGAATTTCGCGGCCAGAACGCGTGCCACGGCGCGGTCCACCAGCGAGATGGGAACGGTGCCTGTTTTCACCTGCTCCAGCAAAGTGCGGTACACCGAGCCATCGGAAAGGTCATAATCCACTCCCGCCGCAAGCGCTTTGCGAGCCGCCTCCGCTTCGTCCGCGGCCACTTTGTGGACCCTGAACAGCATCTGTAGTCCATCTCCGTCTGACGTCACGTATCCGCGAAAGCCCCATTCCTGGCGGAGCACGGTGTCCAGCAACCACGGATTGATGTGCGAAGGGATGCCATCGATTTCGTTGTACGACGCCATCACGCTTCCCACACGCGCCTCCTCCACAGCCGCTTGAAACGGCACGAAGAAGGTTTCGCGCAGGATTCGCTCCGAATAATTGGCGGGAGCAGTGTTTCTGCCGCCCTCGGGCTGGCCGTGTGCCGCGTAGTGCTTCGCCGTTGCCAACACATGATGACGATCGATCAAGAACGCAGGTCCCTGCAGGCCTTCGATCGCCGCAACGCCCATGCGTGACACCAGGAAAGGATCTTCGCCGTAGGTCTCTTCCGTGCGCCCCCAGCGCGGATCGCGCGCCAGATCGAGCACCGGCGTGAACGCTTGACTGCCGCCGGTGGAGGCCATCTCGTCTCCCGCAGCCGTAAATACCCGGTGAACCAAATCGGTGTCCCACGTGCTCGCCAATCCCAAGACTTGCGGGAAACTTGTGGCGCCGTTCGCCATGAAACCATGAAGCGCCTCGCCCATAATGAGCCGGGGGATCCCCAGGCGCGTCTTTTCCATTTGATAGCGCTGCAGGGCGTTGTGAAGGACGGCGTAATCGTGCGGGCTGAAGCGCTTTTCGATGTTGTGGAAATCCTGAAATGCCGCCGCTGCCTTTTCTGGCGTGAACTGGCCCGTCGTATCCAGAAATCCAAGGTTGGTGCGCCCCCCGGTGAGCTGGTCAATTTTTTCCTCGAGGGTCATGCGCGGGAGCAAATCGGCGACACGGTCCTCAATGGCGAGCTTGGGATTGCGATAGGCGGGTTTCTCTTGGGCGAACATGCACGCGGCGAACAAAATGACCGTGCAGATTGCAATTAAATGACGATGTAAAAACACGGGAATGCCTCCGATCTCTGGCTACTGCAAATTTGACGGAATAGGAACGCTCCGCTATAGTGAATGTGCGGGGTGGAGCAGCCTGGTAGCTCGTCGGGCTCATAACCCGAAGGTCGTCAGTTCAAATCTGACCCCCGCAACCATTCAGTGAATTATAGGCCGGAGCCCAGGACTCCGGCCTTTATCTTTTGCCTAAAATGTGGCGTGTCACCGGCAAACCGTACTTCCGCCATATTCAGAACTAAAAGGCACCGCTCATCATCCAATCACCGCGCGACAGTAGCCGACAGCTTCCGCCTCTACGGGGATGTAACGGAAGACAAGTTGCTTGTCCCTAGTATTTCAATACCGTACAGACTGAAGCGCAGATGGGTCCGCCAATATTGAACGTAGCGGCAACATGGGCGTCCTTTACCTGCAGGGGTTTTGGGACTTTGCCAAGCAACTGCCACGCGCACCATCCGAGCATCGCGACACCGGTCGCGCCAATGGGATGGCCTTTTGCAATCAGGCCGCCCGAAGTATTGATGCCACATTCGCCACCGACTGCGGCTTTTCCGTCAACCCAATACTGTGCGCCTTTACCGTACTCGGCTTTTCCCAATACCTCCGTGCCCAGCGCTCCCATGACCGTGAAACAATCGTGGATTTCGGCGACCTTTACATCGTCCTTCGTAACACTTGCCATGCGGTATGCATCGTTCATGGCCTTGATCGCACCCGCGGGACGCAGCACATCGCGCCCGGCTTTTTTGAGGGGGTCGGTCGCCTGCGCATATCCGGCAATCTCGACGCACTCTCGCTTGTCCACGCCGAGCTTTGCCAGTCCTTCCTCTGTGGCCAAAATGAGTGCGGCATACCCGTCGCTGATCTGGGAACAATCGTAGGTCTTCAGGGGAAGTCCTTCGACGATGTAGCGATTGATGCCGCCGATCTGCATCGCCTGCTCGACCGTAAGCTCGACATTGCGCATCTGCGCGTACTCGTTGTGGCGAGCGTTCGCGTACTCGGTGACGGCGATCTGCGCAAGGTGTTCTTCGGGAATGCCATGTACTTTGAGGTAACACTCCATCACCTCCGCGAACAGATGCGGAAAGATGTAAACCTTGCCTTCCCGTTCCGCTGGATGCGAGAAATATCCGAGGGCCTGGCCGATGAGCTTTCCATCCATCTTGCCGTCGGCATCGCGCATTTTTTCGTAGCCGATGGCAATCCCGATATCGCCCCATCCGATTTGCAGTTTCTGGACGACGGAGAGTACGGCCTGGCCACCGGAAGCGCAGGCATTTTCGACCGATTCTATTGGCTTGCCGGCAAGTCCCGGAATATCCGCCACAAGGCCCGCGAGCAGACCTTGTTGGTTAAGTGAGATATTGCAAACGGCACCCACGGAGCCTACGTCGATCGCAGAGGGTTCCACTTTGATCTCCGCGCAGGTTTCCATAACGGCGCGTCGAAGAATCTCGGGCACCGGCATGCCCATGAGCTTGCCGAATTTCGATTGATGATAGGCAGCGATGTAAATGCGCTTCATAAAGCACCTCTCATGATGTCTTGCGTTCCAACGAAGCAGAATGGCCTTCACCCGTGTGCCAAGCCTGAGATGCCGCAGGCGGTCCTGGAGATTGCGCTTCAGGACCTTACCATAGGCATTACGGGGCAATGCGTCGATAAAGATGACTTGCCGGGGCAGTTTGATCTTGTTGATTTTGGGGCGAAGGAACTCGATGAGATCGAGTTCGCTCGCGCTTTCTTCCGGCTTTAGCGCGGCAAAGGCCACGGGGACCTCGCCCCACTTCTCGTCCGCGACCCCAATCACGCAGACCTCGGCAACGGCAGGATGGACGAGCAATTCCTTCTCGATCTCCGCAGGATAAATGTTAACGCCGCCGCTGATGATCATGTCTTTGGAGCGGCCGGCGATGTAGAAGAACCCATCTTCATCGCGCCGCGCCAGGTCGCCGGTGTGGAACCAACCTTCCGTGTCGAGCGCCTGGGCCGTGGCGGCAGCGTTGTTCCAGTAGCCCTGGCAAACGTGTGGACCTCGCAGGCAGAGTTCGCCAACCTCGTTTGTGGCGACCTGATTACACTCATGGTCAACTAGCTTCGCTTCTGTGAACATCATGGGCTTACCAATAGAACCAGACTTGCGCAGAGAGTCCTCGTCGCTCATGGCAAAACAGTTCACGCCGACCTCAGTCAGCCCGTAGCCCTGGCGAAAAATCAGCCCACGCTCCTGGAAGGCACGGAGAATTTCCAGAGCAAGCGGAGCGCCTCCGCTGCAACACCAGCGCAGATGGCTGGTATCAAGTGATGAGAATTCGGGAGCAGCGAGGAGCATTTTAAAAATCGTTGGCACGCCAAAGAGGATGGTGCACTGGTATTCGCCGAAGGCTCGCAAAAGTTCAGCGGGATCGAATCCGTCATGCAAAACAATGCTGCCGCCGATGGCGAACAGCGGGGCCATGAACACCGTAAGGCCGCCGGCGTGGTACATCGGCGTATAGACCTGCACCCGGTCGGTCTGCCGCAATTGCCAGGAGATAACTGTGTTATAAGCGTTCCATGCGATCTGCCGGTGTGGAATCATCACGCCCTTGGGACGCCCCGTGGTCCCGCTGGTATACAGCAAACAGAAAACATCCTCGGGATCGAGTCTCGTCGAAAGCGCATCAGGGCGAACTCTATCCACAGCCTTGGCATAACTCAGTTCGTTCGGGCCATCATCCTCCGTATCGAGATTGATACAATGCTCGACAGCCACAAGTTCGCAGAGTTCTTTCGCGAGTTTCTCGTAGCCTGCGGAGTACATCAGGCATCGCGGTCCACAGTCCGCAACCACTTGGGATAACTCGTGAGCCGTGCTGCGTGTTCCGAGCGGCACGAGAATGATGCCAGACTTACCCGCTGCCCAGAACGCATCCACATATTCAACCCGGTTCTCGGAAAGGATGCAGGCGCGATCCCCAGGATGCAGAGAGCAGAGATCCGTCCAAACACGCGCGCACTGCAATGCCCGCCGGTCTAGTTCTGCATAAGTGAACTGCCGTCGCGTGGGCGCGTGGATCAACGCGACCACATCGGGGCTGAGACGGGCGCGTTCTCCGAGAATATCGCCGGTGATCATGGGTTCTTCCCAGACTGTTCGGAAACAGATTGTTCACTGGCTGGCTCGCGAGGCGCTTCTGGCGTGAGAATTTGCAGGAGGACTCGCGTCAACTCTCGGGGACGCTCAAGCTGCGGTGCATGCCCGAGAGTTGACGCGAGTCCTCCTG